>OIZL01000164.1_pt1 | contig 56879 bp, 71 predicted proteins | sample 1588541 | NCBI WGS metagenome assembly OIZL01 (sample SAMN03283285) | human gut metagenome | biome: human-associated habitat; material: feces | host: Homo sapiens | place: Peru | collected 2012 | reverse complement strand
AGGGAGATGAAAAGACACGGGGTGTGGATTACATCATCCGGGAGAACAACTTTACAAAGACCGGGTATGATTTCGCCGGATGGAATACGGCGCAGGTGGACGGTGCCGGGAACATCGTAGAGACCGGGCTTCCGAGATTCACGCCGGGAAGCATCTACAATGAAGATATCCCGCTCACCCTGTTTGCTGCATGGCAGCACCGGTTCGACATTGCTTATATGGGCGTATGCCAGACCGAAGGGGATGATTATCTTGACAACAACGGAGGAGCCGATTATTCACAGCTTACCGATACCGTCAAGCTGGCAAAATCAGATGACTTAAAGATCCAGACAACAAAGTCCTATGTGGATGATGAAGTTGGAACTATCACAGAGGATGTAACGGCAACCGGAGTCGGCTGGGCGTTTGCAAAGGATATCGAGGCAAAGTATCCGGAAACCTATATCGCGGATGATACGGAGTATCCGGCAAGAGATTTCTTTGTGCTTGCAAGAGATGCCGGGGCAGTGACTTATGGAAGTGTAAGTCCGGATTACCAGGGTGAGAATCCAAAACTTAACAGTCCGGATATGGCGGTTGCAAATATGTACCGGGTATGGGATTACGGACCGCTGATCAAGGCAACAGACCGCTATTTCACATTGAAGCAGGCGCATGACGGTTTTATTACGGAGGAAGAACTTTTCCGCAGCGTGACAGCAGAAGATGATGAAGATGGACAGCTTGTAAAAAAGACCGAAGCCGATGTCGCCGCAACTGGCAGTGACGAGGGAGTTACAATGCTTAACTATCTGGCAGAGAAATGGACGACGTTCCCTTGTGCCGGAAGTTCTACCCTGACCTATGTTGCGAAAGACAGCGCAGGCAATGTGACGGAATACATGGTTACTATACACATCACGGATACGAAGCCCATTGATGACTCCGGGGATGAAGATGGACGTGTTGTAAGAGGCATCAGCCGGAAATACTACAATACCTACCAGAACGGAGATTATGGATGGGATACCTACAGTAATTATGGCGGATTATATCCGGACAGTGTATGGTACAAAGATCCGGAATACAGATCCTGCATCGAAGAAGCATTCTCCAATGAGGAGAATGATACACCGGAACAGATCTGGGAATTTGGTCCGGAAGACCACGCGAAAGTCAAGCAGTGGATCGAAGAACACGGTGTAGGCAATTCAAAGGAACCTGACGGCTTAAAGAAGTTCTATGAGGAATTTTCCTACTGCCGCAAGAAATAAGGCTGGAATCGGCGCATATGAGCGCACAGGGCAGTCCCGCAGTGATGTGGGGCTGCTTTTTTATGAGGTGACATTTGGTTGGATACATCATGGATTTCTATATATACTCTCTAGTAATAGGAAAAAATGGTGTATTAGGGAAATATAATTTGATGCCACTTCTGAAATCCAAGTTTTTTATGTTAAGATGAAAGAGAGTTAAGAAATCTTATTTTAAGTATTGTTACACAGTGATGTTAAATTTAGATTATATGAGGTGAGATAGGATGAAAATGATTTTGTTGCAAGGACTTCGTGCTCAGGTTGAGAATGAAATTATAAATAATGCCTGCAAAGAGGTAGAGCCGGAAAATATGTTGACGAAAACATATATTGTAGATACTTTTTTAGAATTTATAAAAAAATCGGGAGTGGATGATGACAATTATTATTTAGAATGGTATGGGAAAGAATATAACAAAAATAAGAACTTGAACATAAATGATTTTATCTATCATACAGTTTTAGGGATTCAGAAAGATAAGGATGTATCAAAAGAGTATTTGCATCTAGTTAAAAGTGCGTCAAAATACAAGTCAACTTTGCAAGAGAAAAAAGAACAATTTGTGAAAGAACTTCAGAAAATAGGAGAAGATAAGAAAAAGTTTAAGAATAAATTTAAGAATAAATATGATAAAATTGTTTTTTATAAACAAATAATTGAGGAAGAGCTTAAAAAAAATGAATATTTTGAGAAAAAAAATTTAATTAAAAGAGCATGGCAAAATTGTAGGACTTTACATAATAAAGTGTGGCCAAGAGATTTTGAACAGAAAATTTGCTGGGCTAAAAATGTGGGTGCTGATGAAAGGTATTTGATATATTTTGGCCATTTGTCAGTACGAGAAATCGAAGTGATGATTGACTTAAAGAAAAAAGATAGGGAAAAGTATTCAGAGTTATTTGAATCTAAGATTTATAGATCCGACATTATAAAAGAAGTAAACAGAATAGCTAAAGATAATTTTTATATACAAAACAGATTAGAGCTGATTTCTTCTTCGTTATCCCTTTTCGAGGGAAAACAGTACATGTCGTTCGTTTATCTAGTTACACCACAAATTGAGGGATTGTTCAGAATTTGGCAACACGAAATTCTTGGTGATAGGTCACAAACAAAGGGAATACGAGAACTAATGAAAAAGATATATGAAAATGACGATTTTTTTGCATATACTTATTTTGCATATGATTTTCCAGAGGTGAGAAACCCGATTGGGCATGGAGATATAATTAAAGTTGACAGAGAACTTGCATGTGAGATAATGATGGATCTTTATTGGATTCTTAATATTATAGATTCTGAGGACTGCGACTATAAAAAATGGATGTCGTTTTTGAAGGATTTCTGTTCAAAGCAGGATGCAAAAGAGATGGTGGAGTGCTTAAAAGAATATTTCACTTCATTTAAAAGTGAAAAATATCTTGACTTATTAGAAAGACATTTAGAAGGGAAACTTGATCCAATTTTAGAGTGGTATGGTTTTGGTGAACGACAGAAGAAATTTAACGAATCCATTCATTCAGAAGAGTTATATCTAGGTATATGGAATGATGATCCGCTAGAAGTAGAAACAATAGAAAGAAGAGGGGAGGAGGATGAAACTACAAAGATGATTAATGATAATTCATTAAAGTATTCTCAATTATTAGAATTGCTTAATAAGCAAAAGTGTATTCCCGACCAATGGTATAAGAAATATCTTTCTTTTACTGAACAAATAGATGCTATATATAGAGAATATATGAAAAACACTGAAATAAATTTTGAAGGAATAGAAGAAGAACTGGAATAATTGCTTATTAAAGTTGATAAATATGGGGTGAGTGGTACTGAAAATAACATTTTCGATTTAAGGAAAAGAGGGAGGCTACAAAGTTGTAGCTGAAAATAGGAAACATCACTAATTAAAAAATGTAAATTGCAGTATAAGAGTAAATTTTATTGTGACTCAGGCATGCATGGGAGAAAAAATCTCTTGAAATTGAATTGCGAAATGGTATAATCAAATAAAAGATGGACATAATATTACAAATGAGAGAAAAAAACGCGAGGTGTATGCTATGTTAATGAGGTTTTCTGTATCTAATTATTTGTCGTTTGGATATAATACGAATGAAAATGGAGATGTAATTCCAACAGATTATTATCTTTACGCAGGAAAAGCAGAGCAACATAATGAAAGAGTAACTCCTTTTGGAAAACGAATGGTATTGAAATTTTCTTCTATATATGGAGCAAACGCATCAGGAAAATCTAACTTGATTAAAGCTATGGATGCAGGTAAACATATCATACTCTATACAATGGAGAGACTAGAATTTGAAAAAGAATTTTGTAGAAATCAGAAAGAAAACATCGATAAGCCGACGCAGTTTGAATATGAATTTACAATTGGAGGAAAATGCTATGCGTATGGATTTACAGTAAATTTGGAAAAACGAATAGTGCTTTCGGAGTGGTTATACGAACTGGATGATAAAAATGAACATGTAATTTTCGAACGCTTAGTAGATGAACAACAATATTATTTTGATGAAAATCTTTTCCATGATGAAGAACAGCTGCAACAATTCCATTTTTTCATAAAAGATGCCAACTGCATCAATACAACATTACTGTTGCATGAAATAGAAAGACGAGGGTTAAAAGAAAGCGAATACGAAATATTTAATCAAATTTATAGGTGGTTTAGGGATAAATTAGTTATCATCTATCCGGATACTATGATTGGGAAAAGTTATGTTTGGTTCAATAATGATAATCAAGAACTTATCGATATATTGAGGTACTTTGATACAGGCATTACAAATTATAGTATGTGGAAAATTAACGAAACGGCATTCCGGGAGTATTTCGATAACGAAACTATGGCAAATAGCTATTTTGATGAATTGGAGAGGAGAAAAGCGAAAGGACAAGGGAAAGGTATCTTAAACATTAACGGAACTTTATTGGAAGTGGACTATGGAAAGGATAAAAAGCCGATCATCCAGAAACTGATGTTCCAGCATGGGGATGATGAGTATAACTATGAGTATGGAGAAGAATCAGATGGAACGCAGCGATTGATTGAATTATTAGATATTATTTTAAATAACGCCGAAGATAGGGTGTTCGTAATTGATGAACTTGATCGAAGCTTTCATCCACAGATGACCATTAAGTTTGTTGAAACTTTCTTGAAACATTCAAAAAATAGTACGCAGTTGATTATAACAACACACGAGTCAAATTTGATGGATCTGAAAATTTTACGAAGAGATGAAATCTGGTTTGCTGAGAAAGAGCCCGATAACAGCACTAAGTTATATACACTTGAAAAATTTAAGATACGCTATGACAAAGTTGTTTCCAAAAATTACCTTGCGGGCAGATATGGAGCAGTTCCTGCGTTTAAGGATTTTGATTATGTTTGGGGAGAAGAATAAGTATGGAAGTATTGAACTTAAGAAAAATCAAACCATTCGATTATTCTGATGATGCTGGTACACAAGAACAGCGTATTTACTTTTATTGCCTTTCGGAAGGGGCAACCGAAGAAACATATCTTAAAGGAATCAGAAATAATCGAACTGAATTGCATATAAGAAATGAAGTATATATTCATATTATGGAAAAAGAAGAAGGACAGGAGACGTACAGTCATCCGTTGCAATTGGTTAAGGCAGCGCTTGTTCAAATGGGGCATATGGATGAAAATGGGAACGAACTGCCACAAAGTGAATGGGACAAGAATTGTAAATGGGAGGAATACGATAAGGAAACCGATCAGGTGTGCGTAATCTTTGATAGGGATTATAAAAAACTTGAAATGTGTCTTGATGAAATATATGATTTGTGCAATAAACATGGGATAAAAATTGTGATGTCTAATCCTAATTTTGAATTTTGGTTGTTAATGCATTTTCCGAATATAGATCAATATTCTCAAGAGGAAATCCGTGCGAATAAAAAAAATTTGCGTCACCAAATATCAGATGATGCTTCTACGAGCAAAAAATTTCTTGAAATTCAGGTGGCGAAAAATATAAATGGATATACAAAAGGAAAAAAAATAAAGTTTGAAAAATTCCTTCCGAATATTGATCTTGCAATAGAACAAGCAAATCTGTTTTGCCAAGATCCTCAACAGATGAAAGATAATATTGGAACGGCAATGGGACAATTGATAAAAAAAATCAGATCGCAGATATAAAAAAGAGTTGTAATAGATAAATGCTGAATATTGCCAGGGGAATACATAAAAAACAGTTCTGCAAAAATAAAATGCGGAGCTGTCTTTTTTTTGTTATTTGGGTGTGAATCTGGCTCGCTTGTATGATTTCCAGGAATCAGACTTCATTTTTCATGATAAGAGGTTCGCTATATTATCATTTCAGGATCGCTGCATTGGAAACCGCGTTCATTGAATCCAAAATATGAAAACTCTGAAGGCATTGATATATCATGGGTTGCGGAAGATTTCTTACGGAGCGATCCTTTATAGTTATATTTTACAGTTTATTTTTATAGTTCGGGGTTATGGTATGTTGGAGGTATAGATCTGTTCCTGCAGCAAAGCTGTTTATGTATGTTATACTTTATTTTCCCCTCACTACGTTATGGTCATTTATATTTTATATTATCTTTAATAAACATGTCTTTTTAATAAAATCCCATTTTAAAAATATTAGTTATTCTTATAAAAACAAGCGTATTGATAAGCTAAAACATAAGCATTGCATATTGGCAAAAGAAATGACATAAGCAAAACTTATATTACTGCAAAAAAAATTATTTCCATCAACATGGCTTATTATGGGCATTTCCGGCATTTGAAACCTGTCATGTGAAAAATAATTGCAAAAAATGTTTGCTATTTAGCTTGCATATTCGTAAGTAATAGTATACGAGAAAATCCGGAGGGAAAAATCATGTCTGACGAAAAAAGAAAAATCTATAACATCACCAGAACATCTGTCCACATATACCGGGAGATATTACAAAGCCTGATCGATGCAGGTCTGTGCTATAAGAACGGCAACAGTAATCTTTTTTATTTTATCATACTTTATGCACATGCGTCAATCGGCGGGACAGGCATACAGCAGGGCTGCATCCACATGAGCGTGCAGGATCTGCGCAAGCTGTTTAAGACAGACACGCAGAATGAACTTTTAGCGATCATCGGTCATATGCAGGAGCAGGGACTTGTCAGAACGTATGCCGTGACAAAAAGAGATAACCGGCGTAAGGCATTTATCAGCATAGAACTGAGTAAAACATATACGCATTACGTGAATCTGCGTGGGACAGGCGTGAAAAAAGCCGGTTATGTGCTGCTTACCATGGATGCCATTGACCGGATCATTGCAATGGCAGACAAAGTTACGGAAATGGATGCATATCTGGATCTGATCCTACATGCCGTAGTGCGGGATCAGATGGTGGAGTTCTCGGAGTTTCCGGTTGTGTGCTTCCCGGATTCATGGACGAATATCCGGGTAGTGCCAAAGCCAGGAGAAAACCGTAATCCATATGACCGTGCAGGCTCAATCTGTTATGAGCCGTGTATCAGAAATGCATATCTTGCAAAGCGTTGGAAGGTGGCAAAAAATACAGTCACTGTCCGGTTGAGCAAATTTATAAGGCTCGGCATGCTGACAAAGGTCACGTTTTCCACCCATCTGTGTCAGCAGATGTCCTTTCTGTTTGTTCCAGATGCAATGATTACCGGTGATAAGAGCAGCATGGAGGCAATCGGAAACATTGATGAGGACTTCATCTGGTATGAGGCGGAGCAGCATATGGAAGATGATGATTATGCCTGCGGGGAACATAAGGTGATCAAAGGAACACTGCGTATCATGACAAAGGAGAACCCGAAAGGGGAAAAGAAGTCAGACATGGATGTGGTGCCAGTTTCCGCACACTGTGAAACTATACAGTCAGGGGAGGATGCGAAAGAGGAACGTTTCGAGACTATATCCGCTGTACATGACGCAATTTTAGCGGAACAGAAAGAAGATACACGGGTGGAGCCGTTGGAGCATTACCACAATCAGGCAGTTATCATCAGTATATCCAGCAGGGATAAGATCCAAAAGCTGGTCACGGATTTACTACTGGCAAGAAGAAAAGAAAAGCGGTACCGGAAGCCAAGGAACCAAGCGGATGATCGTGGCGGAGGATAAGGTTGGAAATAATAAGTATCTAATACATGCACAATAAGTATTAGCCAATGGGAGGGCATTATGGAAAATAACGATTTATCAATACTTGCGGAACAACTGGTACATGAACTTCCAGATCCAGACAGTGCGGCAAAGCCTGCGCCGGAACAGGGGCGTGATGAGGGGACATCCAGTTTCCCACAGATGGATGTTCTTATGACGAAACTGGATCAGACGGTTGTCTATGCCAGGCAGGTGTTTCGCAAGGCAGACCAGAGTGCTTATCAGATGTCCATGAAACGTAATGCTGAAAGGATATATGGAATTACGCTTGTCCCATACATGGATTATGGTCTTTGCCTTACGCTGCCGGTTCTCGTTGCAAACAAGCGGAAACAGGGTATTATCCGGGAACCACTGATAGCCATTTTGTCGGACACGAAATTAAAAAGCTATATAGGACAGAAGATCCGGCTGCCTATGCAGGATGCGGTCATTATCTTTGTTCACAGGTTTAGTGCTGTGGACACTGTAAATTTCCGGGTGAGAGATTTTGACAATTATGATGTGCAGGATATATTGAATTGTCTTGTATATGAGGGGTACTTAAAATCGGATTCCGGTTCCTGCCTGGATGGTATGGATATTACCAAAACGGGGTGCAGCAGCACTGGAACAACCGCGTATCTTATCCCCAAATCAAGGTTGTGTGAGTGGGTTCGGGATCATTACAGTTAAAAAACAGGACACGGCAGACAGACCGTCCCCGTTTTGTTGACGTTAAAAAACAACACACTATATGTAATATGTGCAAAAATTGAAATTTTCGAGGGAATTGTTTTTCACATATCTTTGAAAACGTGTGAAACCAGTAAAATCGGGCGGTTGGATAGGATTTCAATCATGAAAAAATGACCAGCGTCCGAACGCCTAATACCGATTTCTCATTTTCTTTTGAAAAATTCTTTGGTTATATAGCTTTGTTGCTTTACAGACCGAGTGAGGGCGGTGGGAAAGGAAAAAGAACACACAAGAAACCGAAAAGACCTGTGAGAAGAAAACCTTGGAAGCGTTAAGAAAGGAGCGTGGCAGACATGGTTGAGCAGACAGACCATCCGGACATGAATGCGTTGTCATTGGTAGACCGCCTTTTTGTTCTTCTTGTTGTAAATCCAGAGATAGACATTCATATGATCGAGGAGATATTGTCCTCAAAGTCCTACTACAATAAGACGATCACGAAATGGAAGAAAGCAGGGATGATCAAAGGAGAAAAGAAAGAGGGACTTGCGACATACCGGCTCACCAATCTTGGAAAGAAGATGGTCCAGGAGAGGTTTCCGGGAGTTGTAGGGCGTTATCTGACGGATAAAAATGGGAGCTATAAGATTTTTTCAAGGAAAATAGAAAACCGGAGAAGATATGCAGAAGATGCATGGATATACCAGAGCATGCTTGTAGCAGGCGTGGATTGCCTTGGGGAGGGGCTTTTTTCGGGAGATAATGGAGTATCACCGGAATATACCGGGAACCCGCCCCGGATGACTTATTTCGGGAAACCGGATTTCAAAGCGCATTTGAACCAGGAACAGCTTGGGAGCCGGAATAAAGGTGCGGTATTTGATGTAAACGGGAAACCGTATCTTGTTTATGGCACATATGCCGGGCATATCACTTTTTACCGCTATAAAGAATTTGCGCTTAGCCGGGTGGCACTTGGGAAATTTGAGAGTGCGCAGATTGTGCCGCAGGGAACCATGAAAATGCCTGTTATCGTGTTTGGTCATGAGTATGACCATGCAGAGACTATCTGGGAGAATACGAACGAGGATACCGATCGGTTTCAAAGGGGACAGACAACAGAGAATGCGAAGCTGCGGCTCACGGACGACTTTGAAAGAGTAATCTGTATTCCCCGTGGCAGAACAGGACGGATAAGCACCAGACTTTTGTTGGATCCGGAAACCTATACGGAACTTAAAGCACAGCTTTTAACCAAAATGGAACCGTCCGGGAACCGCGTCATTGATGCTTATTCGAAATCTGGTCAGAGCGTGTACGTCATGTTTGTGATGGATATGAATAAACTGGCATTTATCATGTCAGAGGATAACGAAGCCGTGGTTGTCTGTTTTAAAGGTTTACAGGAAGAATTTCTTCGGAAGGTAACCGGGAACCGCAGGAGAAAGATAAATTTTTACCCGATCGATGAAGAAACGATCGTGAACGCACTGGGATGGGAGTGATAGATATGCAGGAACTGGCGCAGATGGCAGAGCCGTGGAAAGAAAAACTGGTAACGTGGGTGCAGGAACTGGATCCATTGTATGTGAAACTGATTCTTGCAGTTGTGGTTTACATAATTGTAAGTGCAATTTTAAAAAGCATGGGGAAAAGCTATTATCTCCGTGTCATCATTGGGATGGTGGTATTTACAGGTATAGGATGCATAGGCTGGAAGATGCCGGTGGAAAGATGGGGGAACAGAGGATATCTTGTGTATGTAATCACCGCGTACCTGGTATCGGTGCTTATTAACCTTGCGGTCGGGAGAAAAGAAACAGAGCCGGGGTATGACGACAGCGAAGCCGTTGTTTTCGGCTTTGATGATTGTGAAGATGATGAGGAGTGGGAACCCGGATTATTCTATAAGGTGACGCATGCCATGGTGCTTGTTGGGATCGCGGCGATTCTTCTCTTTTTCGTGTATATCCGTATTTCCAGTCAGACGCAGGCGGTATTTGAGCATGATGTGCTTGCAGAATATGAAAACTGCGAAGCCGTACCGGATGATACGGTCGTGGCGGCTGATCTTGCAGGAAAAGGATATAAGGACGTAAACATCACTACCGAAGCCGGTCAGCGTGTATGCAGCGTGGTCATAACGGCAAGAAAGAATATGCAGGATCTGGAAAAGCGTTTTGTGGTTCGGTTCGGATAATATAGTAATGCCAGTGTCCCAAAACAAAAGAGGGCTGTTGTACTGACTGAATATAATATCAGCAGTGTGCAGCTCTTTTTTTCTTGCGTTTTTGATATTTCGAACGTATATACATACGAGAAAGAAGATAGAAAGGGCGTGATCTCATATGTCAGCCATTAAAACAAAAGATATCGAGGTGTGCAGAAGGAGATTGAAAAAAATGCATATAGTCACATCCCCGGAGAGGGAGGAGCTTGATAATTATCTTAGTGAACTGGAGATCTACCGGTCGTATGGAAGCCTTGAAGATGCGATCCATAACGCCAGAAAATCCAGTGAAGAGGGGCAGGCATGAAATTAATATTGATCATATTCGGACTTATGCTTCTGCCATACGTCCTGTTTCAGATTGGGAGAAAGAAAAATACCGGGAACCCGCTTGCCGGATCGTATTTCCGGGATGTGCTGATGATCTTCACGGCAGATCTTATCGTGTGCATATTGATTGCGGCACAACTTCCGCAGACGGAGCGGCTTGTGGGGACGATTCCGGTGCAGGATACATCAAAAAGTAATGTGCCGGAGCATGGGGGTACATATACTTACCTGGATACCGAATATAAGATTCGAAGTATCCGGTCGGATTCGTTTGTAACTGGAAAGGCAGATGGGGAACCGGTACTTAACTGTTATCTGCCAGAATATGAAAGTCCGGTAGCAGAGGAATTGTGTGGAGACATCCTGCATGGTCTTATGTGGGGAAGGTACAGTAAAGTTGAGATTTTAAATTAACTCCGAAACGGAATGAGGACAGCTAAATGGGAAAATGCAGGAAAGTACTAACAGCGAATGAACCTTAAAAGGCAGATCGGAGGAGAAAAATGTATACTGGAATTTTAATCATATGTATTGTTACAGCAATCAGAATACGGAATGCCGTTAAAAAACACACAAGTATTCAAATTGCTTGTTTATCAGGTCTTTTCATTGGCATTACTCTTGCAGTATGTGTAAATGGCGTTTGTTGGGCTGTTGGCTCAGAAATTTTCAGAGATTCTTTCACGGAGACTGTGATGTTGGACAGTTATGAGGGCAGCTACCTCCGGCTAGATGATAAAACTTATACATGGTACGAGAAGCAGGATGGGAATGCTGTGGAACATGCCTACAAACAGAAGTGTGATCTGTTTGGGTATCCTGATGACTCCTGCGAAAGCATGGATGACGTGTATAATGCCGCATGTAAAGACAACACATCTTTTGTGTATACCAGTGATGCGCCACAATGCGAAATTTCCTATTCTCATGCAACTGTGCCGGAATGGTATAAAAAATTTTTAGGTCTCAATGTGGATGATACCTATGATGATATACAGTTTACTTTTTTTCTGCCTAAGAAGTGATGAAGTATGGAAAGAAATATATTGTAGGAATCAATAGGGAATAGACTGAGTGAGGAGCTGGAAAACATGAATAATATGAGAATCGTTTTTTCAAGTCTTTCGCTGACAGAAGTAAAAAATATAAGGAAGAAATCGCTGCTTGAGGAACCGGGTACTTTGAGCGAAAAAATTAAACTGGCAGTTCGAGACATTCCACTTTTTTGTTTTTACTTATTAAGCGGTTATGCTATTTTATTTAAAGTGTTCACTTCTAATCCATTGCAGTTTAATACAATTATTGGAAAAGTCATGCAGTTAAAATTATACGCTGATTCAGGTTACGCTTCACGGTCAGTTGTATTGCTCTGGACAGGATTGGGTTACTTTGCGGTAATTGGTGCTTCGCTTTATATTTCTATGGGATTAATAAAAAAGATATACAAAGGTGTTGTTTACCAAGCGTTTTTTATTCAAACACCGCGTATCGAACAAAATAGAAGAAACCGGGAATTTTATGAACAAACGGAACATATCGAATCCAACCTAAAACAGCAGGATAAGATCCGGGCGTTTGTGAAAGACAATGATGTAATGTATGCGTTAGAATCAGACAACAGTTTGTTAGAAATAACCGTCAAAAGAGATGGATATAGCGAAAAACTAGTAATCCCTTTATCAGAGAAACAAGTAGCGGGCATTAGGGAGGATGGCGCGTTGGATTTTTCCGATGTAGATAATGAATGGCAGATAGCTTTGTCAGGCAGAGGTGGCAGATATTGCAGCGATTGAAATAGATGCGAGGAATAGGCGCTGCTGTATTTTATTTGGGGAAAAAGAAATAAATTGGAATAAAATGGCATAAATTGAAAATCTATTGCATAAAAAAATAAATAGTACGCTTATAAAATAGGAGAAAAAGGAGGTTAATATGCAAAGGTTAATTCAATTTATGTTACAGATTGTTATACAAATTATGTTACAAATTGTTATGCAAATTGCGGAAAATATCATTTCCGAAGTTGTTGCAGATTACATATGGGACAAAATTGTACACTTAGATGATAAGGAGGAAAAAAATAAGATGGATATTATCTATGGAGATGTGATCGCTCACGGAATAAAATCAAATAATTGGAAACGGATGCATGGGATACCACTCAAAGCGAATCCAAGATTCAAAGGGGGCAAAATTTTCACTTATTTTTTTGACGGCAGATATGTGTCAAAACGAAGCAGGAAAAAGCGAAAGAAAATGCATTTCCGCGGATATATCAATCCAAGTATTGAATATGAATTACACAATAATCCGAAGTTCGCACGGATTTATCACAGATATGGCGCGTGGCGAAAAAAATTAAGAAAGAAAATTAGCAGGAAATGGCAGAAAAACAGCGGGTCTGAGGGGACTCGAACCCCTCGGCGCTCAAATACATACTTGCGTTGCGCTCCTGCTTCATTGGTTCCTGATGCAAAACCCGCGCTCGCCTGCACCCGCCGAAACATTTTGAAATACGGAAAGTATTGTCATAATCGTACCTCCTGAAACAATAAATCTGAAACTACAGTTATTCTTTAGGTTGCGTGACCATATGATGGAGCAACAAGATAAAATAGTCACAAGTAGTAAGAATATTGGCGCATTTACAGCATGATTATAATTTATTTAAATAAATTATTCAAGATGGCGGCAGAATACTGGGCTATTTAACAATATGGGATAATAGTTTGGTGTTGCGTCAGGTATTTGCAATAAGTGTGTGATAGGGAAAAAGGATCAAGAATAGAGGTATATTACACCAGACATTGGTGTAGATACCTCTTTTTGTAATTTAAAGATACCATTTGTTGTATAAAAATTAGTCGAAAAAATATGTGTTTAGTTGAAAAAATATGTGTTTTGACGATTGAATATCAGGTGTGTGTAGAGTTACAATTAAAGATAACTTAAATGATGATTAAGACAAATAGGAGGATAAAAACAATTGATTGACATTCCATCGATTCAGAATTTATTTTCAATGGCAAAGATATCAGCCTTAGTGATTTTCGGATTTTCTGTATTGAACCAAATCCTAGGTTTTTTAGGAGGAATCCCCCTTTTGCAAAGAATGTCATTAAATATGAAAGATATAAAAAACTGTGGTGCAATAAAATATGTAATCACAGATAAGATCAAAGATAGAAGTAGGGGAGAGTGGATTAGAAGAGTAGTGGTATTCTATTTGGAGGCATTTTGGGTCATGATAATCATGGGCTTTGTATGGATATCTTTGGAAATGACGGTAATCTATGCGAATAATCTTGATGATGGAATGGAAAAATTCAATTTGGTTATTTTAGTTGCGGCACTTGTCATAGGATGTTTTATCCTTTTTGGTGGGAAAAAAGTTACCCATACAATCAGCAAACTTTTACCGCTGGTATTGGCTGCATGGATTAGCTTGGTAATCATATGGCTTTCGGTAATAACTATAAACCTGAGAGTCATGTACTTTGCAATGTTGGTATCGACATTATTGATGAATGGCGCCATTATTTTTTCTCTCCAGATAAATAATTGGTACAGAGATTATAATACAAGGAAAATAAATTATTTCAGAGTGATCAGATATATACTGATAGCAGTCGGGGTGTCAAATTGCTATGCGCAGCTGGAATTTAAGAATGAATGGAATACATCTATGTATAATGTGATTACGGGTATATGTTTGGTATTAGCGTGTGTAGAATATTGCATGATTGAGGTTATGGATGAAACGAGTTATGCGGAAATTATTGTACACACAAAGGAAGGGGATAAAATCACAAAAAACAAAATAATTTATTATCATGGAGATAAAGTTAAATTGGTGCTGGTGGATGGTACGAAAGAAATCTTGGATGCGGATCTGATTGATAGTATTACTTATTTAGAAAAGTATCCTATTTACAAACGGAATAGGCAGGATAGCGTGGAGTGCTTTTTAAAAAATGGGGATAGAAAAAAATATTCCTATTACAAATTAAAAAATGATAAATGGATTTTATTTTTCAAATTTATCAATGGGGCAAGAGAATCCATATTATTAAAAACGGAAGATGTCGAGAAAGTAGTGGAACAGAAGTAGAAATCCATATAAATCGTTCGTTAGGCAACGAATTTGCCTTTTTCAACGGTTTGCCTTTTACAGTTTGTATAAATTTCTCTGTCGGATAATGTCGAAAGAAACGATATTTTGAAAGAAAATAGATTGAAAAATTTGCTCCTGAGGATTATAAATAGTACAATGAACCTATACAAAGGGGGAAAGAAAAGATATGAATAAGCCACAAGATAGGATAGCATTACTAATTGATGCAGAAAATGTTTCAAAAAAATATGTTAAGCTCATTATGGATGAGTTAAGTGAATATGGGGTGGTAACACATAAGCGCGTTTATGGTGATTTTACAAACGGAAGTGTGCTATCGTGGAAAGAAAACTTAGCACAATATGCAATGACGCCTGTTTTTCAATTCAACAGTACCAAGGGAAAGAACGCATCTGATTCTGCCATGATCATCGATGCGATGGATATTCTACATTCTGGCAATGTAGACGGCTTTTGTTTGGTTACATCAGATAGTGATTTTACAAAACTAGCAATACGATTGAGTGAAGCCGGAATGCATGTTATTGGTATGGGAGAACAGAAAACGCCTGCTTCTCTTGTAAGTGCGTGCCAATCATTTAAGTTTTTGGATTTATTATATAAAGATGCAATCATAAATGAAAAAGACGAATCAGAAGAACAATCGATGTGCGTACGCGAATCCCAGATAAAATATGAAACAAAAAAGACTGAGAGCAAAGCGGATTCTGATTATAGTGCGGTGCCAGACAGATCCGAGATTGAAAAGGAAATTGCTTCCATAATTTCATCAAAATCGGGAGAAAACGAATGGGTTAATTTAGCGGATGTAGGAAATATGCTTGGAAAGAGGATCTCAGGATTTGATCCGCGTAACTATGGATATTGTAAATTGAGAGATTTGGTAAATGATATAGGGTGTTTTGACATACGCGATGACCCAAATCCGCGAAACGAATTTTTGAAAATTGTATATGTTAGAAATAAATAATTTAGTAACAATTTATATTTTATTTTTTATTGTAATTCCTAAGAGTTGCATATGTGGTTTAAATCGCATGTGTGGCTCTTATTTTTTACCTGCATCCACACTTTCAGGTTACAGGAATGCGACAGATTCTTGCGGTTTGCTGGGATAGAACGTATATACAAGATGAGGAACAACTTGATAACGATCGTATTGTGTGGAGGGAAAATATGGATGAACAAAGAAATTTTATACTGAATCAGTACAGAGGAAAACACATTCATGTCATGTCTGCAAATGAACATTTGAATGGAACATGGGTGTACGGTTATCTGGCAGGAAAGAATTATATTCATGTGGACTACGAAGATGGTATGCCTGCAGATAAATTGGTGGACGAGAATACGGTTGGTCTATGTTCCGGGCAGAAGGATAAAAATGGGATTGATATATACCAGGGCGATATTCTCGAGAATAAAAATGGAGTTCGGTTTGAGGTGAGGTATGGAAAATATGCAATGTATTGCCCGGTGGATGGCTGCATGATGGAGAATGTGGGCTTTTTTGTGGTCGCAGATGGGTTTTATGAGGATATGCCTCTTGGACCAACGGAAGATTATGCTGTGGTGATCGGGAATATCTTCGATAATCCGAAACTAAGGGTAGATGAAAAATTCCGTTGCCAGGCTGGATATTAAGAGGGGGTGCGAGCATGAAAAACAAAAAGAACGTACTTCTCGCTGGAGTAGTGAGCCTTGGTATGATACTTGCGGGATGCGCATCCGGTTCATCAGATAGTGGTACCATGTATGGGGAATATGTATATCCGATCCAGGATGTGACAATGGACGTATATGGAAATAATTCGCTTAATACTTATAGTTTCCAGTATATTGTTAAGAAACATGATGGAAAAGGAAGAACTGTCAAAGAGATCCATAAGGTAGAAGATTATACAAATGAAGAAGCAGGCGGGATGAGAGACGTTAAATTTGCAATAGATGGCGCCTATGGCAATAAAAATTGTTATGTCGTAGATATGCAGCAGAACGAATGTCTGTATCTGACAAAAGAGACATATGAGAAAATAAGGAGTGACTGTCTGTCCAGACAATAATGAGGGGAGAGCCCACCACATAATGCGGTGGGCAAAGTATAAATAATCTTTCGGCGGAACGAATATGCCGCTAGTTGATTATACGACATTTTTTAAGAGATGTACATACAAAAAAACGAGGGAGGAAAAAACTGAAAAAACTATGAAAAGTAAGCGTTGATGCATTCACCGCCGCTGATGGACAGGCAAACTGCTCTATACATTGCCATCCACAACTGTGGGTTATCGAATTTGAGCGGTGCGAAAAGCCGGAAGGAGTGTAAATGATGCGTAAAATCATAGAGAAGAAAATATTGCCGAAGTATTTTGATGCGGTTATCCACGACAAGAAGAAGTTTGAAATCCGCGAGGACGAGGATGATTTACAGATAGGCGATGCAGTTATTTTGAAAGAGTGGGACGGCGAAAAGTATACCGGACGCGAGGTCGGCAAAAACATTGTGTATATTTTGCGTGATGTGCCGGAGTATGGTTTAATGCCGGGATATGTGATATTTGGATGGTAAGGAGTGTGAGATATGCCTAAAGCAGTATTGGTTATGAATTATATGCCAACGCGTTGTTGCGACTGTGAGTTGGAAAATGATGTAAAAATAAACAAAACAATATGTCATGTATCTCTGAGGGATATATCCGATAGTGAATATTCACAGAAAAAACCAGATTGGTGTCCGCTCCGGGAACTGCCGGAGAAAAAAGAAAGCGATTCTTTTTTGACAGAAGCAGTTCAAAATGATTGTTTTGATGGAACGGATTCAGACGTGGCTTATTTTAACGGTAAAGATGCAGGCTTTAACGCCTGCTTGGATGCGATCGCCGGTAAGTAAAAAATGCCCCGCTACCAGACGGCGGCGGGGCGGAAATAAAGAATGAAGGCTGATTGCTTAAGATTACCAGCCTGTAATAGCCGATATGGTTGTGTTATAAAGTATAGCCATTTTTTCTAAAGCATCCATGCGTATAGCTCGGCTGTTGACAGATTCTATATGCTGATACTCCCGCAAAGAGATTCCAAGTTTCTCTGCAACATATTCTTGAGTGTAGTTGTTTTGTAAGCGGAGTTCCAGTATCGCAGGTATTACCATAGGTTTTTCAGACAATTAAATCCCTCCTTTTTGCTTATTATACGCAACAATTAGATTTTTTAAAAGATCAAATTGTGCCGTTGAGTATCAGACATTTTTAGAGGATGAATATACAAAAAAGAAAGGTGAGGAAAAATATTATGAAAAGTAAAATAACAAAATTTTCAATTCTTTTAAAGGAAGTATCAAGGGTACAGAAAAAATGTGTTCAGATATGTATATCTTATCTTGCGGTTATCGGATTTTTTTATTGTTGCGGTTTACACCGGAATACAAGGCTGGGACAGGTGATGTGGGGTTCTGACGCAAACAGAGAATGGGAATCAATACTTTCAAAGGCAGTTACGTCGGGAAGTTTTCAAGTAACGTGCTTTTTTCTGATCTGCTTTGTGTTTTGTTTTGCGTGTATCCTGCGCTATTTTTCCCGACCAGGTCTGTATTACAAATATAATATGATGGAAACGGCTGCAGCATCCCTGCTTGTAATGGTAACGGTGTGTTGTCTGCAAGATCGGTTTTCAGTTGATACGATAGGATTTATAATCGCTGTTGATCTGATACTCGGAATTGCATCAGGGCGTATTTCAAGATTACAGGTATAAATGCAACTCTTAATATACTGAAAAATTGGAGTTAAAAGGCGGATCGCTTTCCAGGTATTTCGGTAATAGGCGTACTTTAAAGGATTCTGAGATCATAGGCAGGATGGATTCTCCATTTTTCTCGTACTTTAAAATTTATCAAAAATTTCTTGCGCTTTTGATGTCTCGTGCGTATATACCCATGTAAAGATAAATCGTTTTGAAAGAGAGGTGCAGCTATCATGGAAAAGGATAACAAAAGCAGGAAAACCGAAAAGTTAGAGAAGATCGCAATGTTTGCGGGAATCTTCATCGCGGCATATTGTGTTATGAACGCAATGATTCCCGGGGTGATCCTTGGTATCGGTTTCATTGTTCTTGCGGTGGTTCTGGCAGAGAGAAGGACAAAGAAAAATAAGGATGAATAGTCCGGATCATGCGGCTGTGCGTATAATGTGCAGCCGCATTTTTGTTGTCATAATCAAATGCCTGCTATATGTATTTGATAGAAAACCATTCAAAAGTCACAGGATGTTTCGGCATCTGTGACTTTTTTGTTTTTCAAAATAAACAAAGTTGGAGGTATTTTATGTTAAAAAAAAGTATCAAGGACAATGAAAAGCGTAGTTTTGTCATTACTGAAAAGGAAAAGCTGAAATATCTGGTTTTTGTTCCTGCGATCATGCTTTTACTTTATGCGGCAGGATTCATTGGGGCGTTGATCAATCCCAATACAGTGACCGGCATGGATTTTGGATTTTTTCCTACCATGCGGCGCGCACTTACGACAAAAGCCGGGTGGACTGGCATGGTGATCATATTCCTTGTCGTTGGCGCACTTTTCCTGTATCTGAAGATCCAGGCAAAATTAAATGATACCGATGAACGGAATGTAAAGCATTCTAAAAATGGCACATATGGAACCAGTTGGTTTATGGACGAAAAAGAACTGGCTGAAACCTTTAAAGAGACAGATTACGCTGCTGAAACAGACGGGATTATTCTTGGAACATCCTTAGATTCAGGGAAAATAGTATCCATTCCGGTTGAACGGGGGAAGAACCGTAATATAGCAATCTCTGGTGCACAGGGTTCCATGAAATCTGTTGCGTTTTCCAGACCAATGATCATTCAGGCTGTTGCCCGTGGAGCATCAATCTTTTGTACGGATCCGAAATCGGAACTTACAGAGGATGACTATTATTATCTGAAAAGTGAAGGATATAAGGTGTATATCTGGAACCTTATAGATATGGTGAACTCGGATTCTTGGGATATCCTCGCTGAGAGCGAGGGTGAGAAATACATGGATGTTCTTTGTGATGTCATTATCAAGAATACCCTGGGCGGTGACAACCCGGATCATTTTTACGATGGAATTGAGAAAGATCTCTTAAAAGCACTTTGTTACTATGTCTATACGGTTAAGCCAACCGGAAAGAGAACGCTTGGAGAAGCCTATAACATGCTGATCACATATTCCGCGGACGAGCTTGACCGTATCTTTGATGACCTGCGGAAAACGGATCCGGAAAATCCGGCTATCGGACCATATATGCTTTTCGCTAAAGCACCAAATAGTAAGGGTAATGCGATCCTTGGTCTTGGTACACGTCTCGGTATTTTTATGAATCCGCTGGTTAAGCGTATCACATCGACACCAGGCATTGACCTTACCGCTCTTGCAAGGGAAAAAACGGCAATTTTTTGTGTCACCTCTGATCAGGACAGCACCTATGATGTTCTTGCGGCTACGCTGGTAAGCATGACCTTTATAAAAACAGTGCGTTTCGCGGACAGCCAGCCTGACCGTATGTGTATTGTGCCGATTGAGTTTATTCTTGATGAAATGCCATCGATTGGGGAAATCCCGGATATGGGTAAAAAATTGGCAACAGCAAGAAGCCGTGATATCGGCGTTACCATGATCTTCCAGAATCTGCCTCAGATGCAGAAGCGTTACCCGCAGACAGACTGGGAAAATCTGCTTAGTGGCTGTGACTATCGCATCATGCTGGGATGTAATGATACAACCACGTCCAATTATTTCTCAGAACTTACCGGATTGTCTACCATTGAAGTCTCTACAGAACGGAAGACGCTTGGAACCGTCCGTTTGACGGACTATACACCGCAGTACGCAGAAAGCAAAGGCGAAGGGCAGCGTCCGGTCATGTTTGAAGATGAAGTCAGACGCATGGATGACACGCAGCTTCTTCTTATCGTGAGGGGGAAAAAGGCAATCCGCCTAAAGAAGTTTGGTTATTACAATCATACAGAAGCGCTTAAATTCAGACAGGTCAAAACTTCGGAGATCATCCCGCCATGGAGAATCTATCAGGGCGAGGACGTTCTGACGGGCGAAAAGATCGAATCCAATGAAGAGTTCCTTCTCCGGGTCAGCAAAGATGATTCCAGGCTGATTGTGGTAAACAGCGAGAAATATGGTTCTCAGCGTGCGCTTTTGGAGAGAGACCTTGCAGAGATCAAGAAGAGACGGAAAAAGCGTGAGGTTCTGGATAGTTCTGAGAATGAGGTACGCTCGGGAACCAGTCAGGCGGAGGAACAGAAGCAGGCGGAAACGAATCCGGATTTGATTGACTCCAATATGCAGTCTATTATTCCTGGCTGTGATCCACAGAAAACGCCGATGCAGTGCGAGGCGCATACGGATAGTCAGGAAGAAATCGAACCGATGGTGTCGGACGCAGACAGGAAAGAACCTGAAATTCCGGTTGACCCGCCGAAACCTGAGAGGACAGAACCGGCAGTGACGGATCCGGTCGTGGACGGAAAGAAGCCTGATACAGAAGCAGAGCCGGCAAAGAATAGAAAAACTATTTCTATTCCTGCCGTTGAACCGGAACGGGCGTTTGCCACAAAATCTGCCACAAAGGAAGATACAGCTCCAGAACAGAAAACCGAGACAGCTGCCGTAAAAGTGCGGGAAAGAAAAAGTAATCTTTCCCAGCTGAAAAAACGGGATGAACTGAAAGCAGATGATTATCTGAATCTTTTAAGCAAAAATAATCGGAAATAAAGCTGGGAAATTTGTTGTCAAAAAAAAATAGACCTTATAAGGATAAGTAGGAACTTATAGGTTGCTGGAAAAATACGGAAAAGTCATCCCGTATTTTTCTGCGTTTAACGGCGCTGTGCGCGAGAGGAGATAAAAATGGCTGAAAAAAAAGTAAAAGAAACCAAGAATCTTGAAATCCCGGGGAATATTGGAGAAGAGGAAGCTTCTGTGTCAGATACGACCATCTCTGAGGAATCGCCAAGTGAGAAAGAAGCGGAAAAGGTCATTGAGGAAGCGGAACAGATCATGAAGGGTGAAACACCAAAAAATGATGCAGCAGTAGAAAAAGAAACGGCTACGCAGAAAGAGGCTGCCACAGCAAGAAGAAGACCGGATCCTGTGAAGCATTTTACATATCGTCCGGAAGATGTCATTACGGTGCATAAGACAGCGGCAGTCGAAATGGTCAATGAAGAAGATACTGCCTGGCATGAATTGAAAAATTCCTATATTTCCAGAAAGGCACTGTCTGGGGTATTGTCTTCTGTGGAAAAAATGAGATATGAAGAACACAGTTCGGTTATGGTTGCGGTCGCGAACTACAAAGGCTGTCGTGTTGTCATCCCGATCAATGAGATGAATATTGTGATTGATGGAAAAGACGAGGAGAAAAAGACCAGGCAGATCCGGATCGCGTCAAACATGATCGGAAGTGAGATCGACTTTATCGTAAAGGCTATTGACGATAATAACCGGTCGGTTGTTGCTTCCAGAAAAGACGCCATGTTACAGAAAGTCCATGATTTTTACCGTGAGGCTCAGGCAGATGGTGAGCCATTGATCAAGGAAGGCAGCGTTGTTGAGGCGAGGGTCGTGGCTGTGAGCGATATTGTTTTACGGCTTGAGATCTTTGGCGCAGAGTGCTTTGTCCGTTCCCTCGACATGGAAAATGCATGGATGGGAGATGCCCGTGACAAGTATCAGGTCGGTGATATTGTAAAAGTCCGCATGGATAAGATCACTATTGACGCGGATTCCATCCGTATTGTCGCGGAGGGCAAGAGCATTAGTCCGGTAGATACCCGCATCTGTACAGCACAGAGCAAGTATCTTGGAACGGTAGTCGGTGAAAGTAAAGGGATTTATTTTATTCGTCTTAAAGATGGCGTTAATGCAATTGCACACAAATGCGAAGCGCAGCGCATGCCGGTCAAAAACGACCTGGTGAAATTTGCGTGTACCAGGATGGATGAAGAAAGCCATGTGGCAATTGGTATCCTTACTGGTGTGATCGGACATCGGAGATAAGACAAAAAGGGCGGAGTGATCCGCCCTTTTTGAGCGAAAAGTGACAGATTGTCCACCCCGTAGGAAAGAGTATTTTTTAGCCTGCTTATGCATGGGGTTACAAAAAATATGAAAAAATCCGTTTTTTTCTGTTGTCGAAAAAAAGTGGGGGGTTACATATATAAATGCAGAGAACTTTATAGATCGTGGAAAAAACAGCCTGCGAATTTTTTTATGCGCGGACTGTTTTTCTTTTTACAGGGAGGGGTACGCATGGAACTTTGCGCTTCCAGAGAATACGTTCTGGCGGCGATGGACAGAAAACAGGAAATTCAGAAGTTGTTTCTTATCAATCTTGCTGCAGAAGTCTTTGCTGTCCTGCTTTTTGTGGTAACAGGTGAAAATATCGTGTTTTGTTTAAGTCTCATTTTTGTCCTTCTGTATGGAATTATCTGCACCATACAAAAGATGAAAGAGGAAACACGGAAAATCACAGATCTTACGAACAGCAGACTCTCAATTGATGGGGAATGGCTGAAATGTGTTCAGACAGCTGAAAATGACACATACGAGGAATGCTTTATACATCTTACAGAAATAAAAAAAGTAATCTGTGCAAAAGAGGACGGCGCATGTGGTTTTTATGTGTATTTGTCAGATGAAGCAAAGAAAAGTTCCCTGTTCGTGAATCGTATGCAGGTAGAACGGAAATTGTTCTTCGTAAATGGTTTTGGGTATTCCTATGAAGCATTTGTTGATTTTTATAAAAGCTTTATGGAATCACTTCCAAAGGATGTGGAGATTGGAAATGAGGACGGCTATGCTTCTTGGAAAGAAAAGCCTATGAAACTTTTTTATGTGAAGATCGCATCTCCCTTTGTTTTTGTTTTTGCGATCGCACTTATACGCATTCTGGTTCTTTTGGGAGGAACTTAGGATGCCCCAGACAAAATGTGGCAGAAAAATCATCCTGGAGGTTCGAATCCTCTGTTTGGGGTTACTGGTTAATCCAGTAAAAAAATTAAGGAGGGTAAATGACATGCCGGAAGAAAAAAGACAAAAAGGCAGAGTCAAATGGTACCAGGCAAGGCTGGGCTATGGCTTTATCACTGGCGAAGACGGCGAGGACTACTTCGCTCACCACACAGAAATCCAGATGGAAGGATTTCGCAAGTTAAAAAAGGATCAGGAAGTATCATTCATCCCGAAATCGGGTAATGAAGGGCTTATGGCTATGCAGATCGTTTCCGCGGAGTAAGTGGCTTTTTGAACCAACATGTAGTTACAAATCAACAGAGTTTCTTTTTTGAAAAACAGGAGGAAAAAAATCATGAGAGAGATTATTAGTGAATTTGCACCCGTAATTCTTGAGGCAATCGCAGCATTTGCGTTGATTACCCTTATCAAGGCAGTGATCGGTACGGATGCGACAAGTATTGTCGGGAAGGCATTTTCGGATATCATTACCGGCTTCTACTCAAAAGCAACTGCGATTGGTGGATTTTAAAGATCGGATGCAGGAATACAACCGGGTGCAGAAAAGGGAAAATCTTTTTTCTGCACCTTTTCGTTTAGAAGAAAGGAGTAACTCATGGATACAGTAAAAATCAGCATGACACCGGAGTATTTCGGGCGGCTGTGGGAATATGTGAATGATAAAAGTATCACAGATATTGATTTTAACGGGAAAATGCTTTGGATTCGGAATGCGGATAATTATCGCTACCTGGTTTCAGATCACGGTATTTCGGAAAGGTTCGTGGAGCAGTTTACGCAGCGGGTCGCAGATACCGCATCGAAAGGATTTAATCGGATCGAAGACATCCTGGAGGCAGAAACGGATACTCTCCGTATTTCCATCATTCATAACGAAACAGCTGTGACGGGTACGAGTATCAGTATTCGAAAGTCGTTACCGGAAGTGAGAATTACAGCAGTGGACGCAGTAAAGTCCGGATACGCAGATAAGCGGGTTTTAAGTCTTATTGCGAATTGCGTAAAAGCAAAAATGAATATCGCTTTTGGCGGCGAGGTCGGTGTTGGAAAGACAGAAGCAGCTAAGTTCTTTACGCAGGTTATTCCGGCAAATGAGCGTGTTATCACGATTGAGGACAGATTGGAATGGCATTATTCCGAGATCAATCCGGGAAAAGATTGCGTTGCCTTAAAAGCCAGATCTTTAGAGGATTATCCGAGACTTATTAAAGAAGCGCTTACGCACAATGCAAATTGGATCATGCTCTCAGAAGCGAGATCAGTTGAGGTTAAATATCTGATCCAGGCGTGGTCAACTGGTATCCGCGGTGTTACTACGCTTCACATTGATGATGTGAGGAATATTCCGGATCGTGTGGTCAATATGTCTGGAGATGCGTTGCATGAAAAGAGAATTGAAAACGATGTGTATACCTATTTGGATGTAGGGGTCTATCTCAGGCAGGCAGTATCTGGTGATGAGGATAAAAACGGACATCGCTGGATTGATCAGATCGGATTTTTCACGAGAGAGAACGGCGTAAACAACTGTACTTTGACTTTGGACGAAAAGAAAAGGACAGAAGCGGGAATCCCGGAACATGCAATGAAAAAATTTGAGCGTGTCGGGATCAAGGATCCTTTTTATTGTCCGGAAATAGAAAAAATGTTGGATAGCCAGAATGCATCCACAGGGGACACCGTATTATGCGCAGAGAGCGGATCCTGTTCCGCAAAGAAAGGAGAGTAGTTGGTTATGTCTAGGGAAAAAAAGATGAAGGCAAATACCAAAACAAAGAAAAAGGCAAGGCTTGCAGCGAAGGAACGCAGAAAGATGGATATGAGAAAAAGAGAGCGTTCCTTCCTATATTATGCATATCCTCCGAACCTTATCCACGAGGTGCGGCTTTATGGTTTTAAGAACTTCGGGGTTAAGGACATTATCACGATGTACATTGCATCGTGTTTGCTGTCCTTTGCGATAGGTATGATCTTCAAGCTGAGAATTCAGAGTATGGCTGCGCTGGCAATCGGGGAAGCATTGCTTATCCCTTCTGTTGTGCATAACACTTACAAAAACAAGTATGAGGACAGGCGCTTTGCAGATTTGACCATATATATGAAACAGATACTTCGCTTTTTTAAGTTACAGAACAATGGCGTACATTCAAGGCGTATTGGTGATGCGCTAAAGAGTGTCCGTGAATTATTCCGGGAAGAAACGCCCATGCGGGAGTCTATCGATAGTGCAATCAATATTATTTACGAAACCTATGATGACAAGGTAGACGTAAAAGAAAAAGGACTTGCCGAGATCGAAAAGCGATATCGTAACGACAAACTCAGCAGCGTACACGCTTTTCTGAGAAAAGCGGAAGCGGATGGTGGTGATATAAAAGGATCCGTTAATCTGCTGTTGAAAGACATTTCTCTTTGGAATAAGCGGGTAAATGAACTTAAAAATATGCGAACCAGACAGCGGCTATATATTTTCGTAACAATTATTGGGTCATTGCTCATGTGTCCGATCATGATGCGGCTGGCAAAGCAGGTCGATATTTCATCAACAATTCTGGTTCAGGTATCGTCTGTTCTTGCAATTTTGCTTGATACGCTCATTTTTCTTAAAGCGGACAAAAAACTGGCAGTGGATCTTTTGGACAATGGATCAGATGAAAAGTCAGAGAAAAAAGCCGTGACCGAATACTATCGGGTACTTAATTACAATGAGAAAAAAGAACTGAAAAACAGTCTGCTTTTGAGTATCATCCCGCTTTGCATTGTGGTGTATGGAGCTGCCAAAAGCGATAAAGTGTATCTTTTTGCCGGTCTTGTTGTCATGTGCGTCACAATGACTCAGCACATTATCGGTCATAAACTGGCAATCAAGATAGTCAAGCGTGAGATCGAGAAACAGTTTTCTAACTGGCTCTTGGAACTGGCACTTTTAATGCAGAGTAACAATGTTCATGTATCTATTTTTCTTACGATAAATGATGATACGCCAGCTATTTTAAAGCCGGAGTTGGAAAAATTGCGCGATGCAATTACGGAAGATCCAAATTCCAATAAACCGTTTCTTGACTTCTTTAAAGAGTTTGATCTTCCCGAAGTCTCTTCTGCAATGAAAATGATCTATTCCATTTCTAACGGTACAGGAGCGGATAAAGCAGATCAGATTGAGGATATTGTGGACAGTAATATTCAGGCAATGGATCGGGCGCAGCAGATTATCAATGAAGATTCTCTTTCTGGGCTGGATACGTTGTTTTGGATGCCATTTCTTACTGCGGGAGGTCTGATTTTTTGCTATTTGATGGTGTATTTGATCGCTTTCTTACAGATTGCGGCTCAGGCAGTTCAGTAAAGGAGGTATGCGGTAATGCAAATAATCATTAAGTTTTTTTGTGGCTTATTTTTTCTTCTCGCAGAGGCGTTTGCTGGAATCGGAATGATCACATCGTCCATTGATGTCCGGAATGTCATGGACTATCAGACAGCGGTCGTGGATGAAATGGAACAGAGTAATTTTTCGCCGGCGGTCGTGGATGCGTGTGGCAGACAGGGATATAAGTACGGATATACAGTCAATTTTGTACTTTACCACGATGATGGGACGACAACAAGTGTTACCTATACAGACGATACGGTTACTGCCGGTGATACATCGGATGTTTATCTGGCGCAGGTTACAACGGATTACAACTACCAGATTAAGATATTTAATTCATTGGTGACACACGAGCTGCGCAACCATGCAAAAAGTTTTAGATAGGCAGGAGGAATGGATATGAGAAGAATCCTTGATGAACTTGGAGGAGCTTTTATTTACTTTGGTGTGGTAGTACTCTTGATGCCGTTTTTTAACAATATCCTTGATGCCGTGTCAATTTAACAAAGGAGGGATCATATATGAGGCTCATAGCAACGGAATTGGGACAGTCGATTATTTCCGTATACGGAGGAGTCGCTATCTTAGTAATATTTGGTATATTTTTTTTTGGAAGTTCTGTTTTTACACAGCTTATCGTTGACACATTGAACTTCGGAATTTAAGGAGGAAGCGGGATATGAGAGAGATAATGCGGGAGTTCTCCGGAATTGCCCTTGCAGCTATATCATTTTTCCTCTGTATGCTCGTTTTGTCAAACATTCATATGTCTGATGGAACGACCGGAGTGTTTAACATTATCGGAAAAGCGGCACAAACGGAAGATATTAAAGCCGGGCATGGACAGGATGCCGGGGCGATGAACGTATTCGGAAAGCGCGCAAAACCGGTTATAGTCTGCGAAAAAAATATACATGAGAAAGAACCGGCAGATTTAAAAAGCTGTTTTAAGGTAACGGATTGTGAGGGGAATGTGGTTTCAGACGATTCCAAACGGATACTGGCGATTAAGGATCGTTCGGGAAACGATATGATGTCTTATTACAATTCCTCAACGGGGGAAGTTATTTTCCCTAACAGAGGGATTTATACGGTAACAATCCGGGTTTGTGATTCGAGCAATGTGATTACGAGACGTGACATGGAACTTTCAGTTGATTTTTGAGAGGGGGGAAGGTAGCAGATGAAAACGTCAGTATTTGGCATTGGTCTGATGTACATCAGTGTGATCGTGATTATTATCATCCTTACGATTACCGGACGGACAAACAGGCAGTCGGAGGTTAATAATTCGCTGCAGATTTCCGTGGAAGCGGCTGTTGCGGACACTTTAAACGATCGGACTTATACCGTTAATGATTCGCAGGAACTGGTTAGTGATATTTTACAGTCTTTGGAATCTACGATCGGCACTACGAACGGAAGTATCCAGGCAAAGATCGATAAGGTGGATAAGGAAAAAGGAATAGCTTTTTTGACTGTGACGGAGAGTTATTCGAATCCAAATGGAAAGCCCGGAAAAGTATCGTATACAAAAAAGATCGTTATGGATCAGCATGAAGCACATGATGATGCAGCGGATCCACTTACCCATGAGGCTTCCTTTTATGTGGATGGGAAGATATACGAGACAGTAGTGTTAAAAAAGGAATTTCAGATAGGAAAAATCAAGGATCCGGTCAAGAAGGGAAAAGTATTTCTTGGCTGGTCGCTGGATGGCAGGAATGTAGCCGATCTGTCGAATTTGACGATGGATCAGGATTATACATTTTATGCGGTATTTGGTTAGAAAACGCAGGCTTGACATGGGACACCCGAGAAAGCGCAGAATAACCATAAAGGATTGATGATGGTCGAGGAAAAGACCGTCATCGGTCCTTTTTTTTTACATCAGACCGTTACGGATTTTTCTATAAAGCAAAGCAGAAAGGAGAAGGGCGCAAATGAAAAAAAGAAGCAAAAAGAAGCGGCTTGTGGATATCAGGCAAATGGATAAGTCCAAAGAATATGAGGTCTTTTGCCCGTACTGCGGTGCAAAGGCAAGGCTGGTAAAAGCCAGGGATATATACGGTGCGAAGGCGGTTGAGCCGGAGGAATGGATGTATGCGTGCAGGAACTTTAGGAACGGCTGTGATGCTTATGTCACAACACATCATGGCACGACCATCCCTAAAGGCAGCCTGGCGAACAGTGAACTTAGGAACAAGCGGATCAAGGTTCACCAGAAGATAGATCAGGTTGTCAGGACAAAGGCAGGGCTTGGAAAATCAATGGTTTATGACCTGTTATGTGATCACTTTTCACTGCCACTGCATCAGTTCCATGTAGGAAGTTCAGATCTGTATTACTGCACGGAAGCCATCCGTTTTTTGGATGAAATCATTACCAATCAAAAATTCACGGCTTAAGGTCCCGTCAAGGAAGAACAAAGGAGGAAAAGCATATGCTCACAAAAATGGAAAAAGAACAGGTATTGAATGAAAAAGTAGACTACATTCGGAAACTGATCAATATTTTTACCGTTTCCAATGGTACGAACCGGGTTAATTTTGATCGGGATGATATCATGCAGATGGCGGTCATTTCGGTTTATAAGGCACTTGATGTTTACGATCCAGACAAGGGCGTAGGAATGGATACATATATTTCAACTGTAGTAAAAAATATGGTCACTGATTATAAACGCAAATTTATGAGGTATAACGCGCATATTGTGCCGATGAGCGATTTCGAAGATCCGGATCGAAAAAAAGATGAATTTTCGCTCCATAAAAATGTGACTGCATTACCGGACGACTCGCTTGACGCTGCGGAACGAAAGGCAGATTTTGAATATCTGGTTATGAAATTACAGAATATGCGGCAGAGCAAGAAGAATTTTGAGCGTTATGGATCGGTGGCATTGCTTAATAATGCGAACGGGATTTCTTATAAAGAGACAGCGGAACGCCTGGATGTTCCAATGAACAAGCTGAGAGCTTGTGTATCCCAGCTTCGTAAAAAACTTATGGAAGACCCGGAAATTTTAGAGCTTGTTCAGAGTTGCGCATAAGGGGAGTGAGGGTGATCATGAAAAAAAGATTTGTTTTGTACATTATTATTGTGACGGCTGCGGTTATTCTTACATTTCTGCCAGTGTCGAGCAAAAGAAGTGTGTCTGTGCAGGATTCTCTTACGGTGAATGAGGTTAAAAAGGAAGGAGGGACTGAGTATGGGCTTTGGTAAGAAAAAGGATGATGCCATTGAATGCATCAGAAAAAGGACATGTCTTGGCGAAACATGGGTGTCTGTAGATAGGATTCTCGCAGATAATAATATGCAATTTTATGCATCCTTGTGTAAACGCCGTATCCGCGCCCATGCACAGGTGATCCAGGATGAAGAAAGTATCCTGGATGGTGCCAATGGGGATCTGCTTCTCACGGAAAAAGGACTTGAAAATCAGATGCCGGTAATTTCCGGATATGCAAACACAAATCAGCTGAAAGATCTTCTGGCTCATATAAGACTTCAAAATGAATTGAGTGCGGCGACCAATGAAGTATTAAAGGTGCTTAGAACCACAAAAAGCAGTGAACTTCGCAAGGCATATGATTATCTGAAATCCTATGGACAGCGTTATTCGGATGCTCAGATGTGGATCAAAGAAGAACTGAAAGCGCGTTCGTTGTTTGGAAGGATAAGGACGTTGTGTTTTACAGCTTTTCACGTTTAAATTCAGATATGCCTGTTCTGGTTTGCAGATCAGGCATATTTCTATATAAGTTATATAGCAGAGGAGGGACTGATATGCAGGAGATAAAAATATTGGTGGGAGATATTATTGACCGTGCCTATCGGTACGAAGACAAAAAGGTTCGGAGTATGTATAAACGAGTCATTCTGGAACTTGCGCCACAAAGAAGAAGAGACTTTATGGGAATGTATAAACCTGAGATACATAAGATTATGGTCTATAACATAAATCGGAGCAGTCAAAGTATTTTAATTACGATTCTGCACGAACTGGCGCATCATATCATGTTTGTGTCTGGGCGGAATCTGGGACACGATAAAGTATATCTTACCACATATGAACTTTTGGTTCATACGGCAATGGATATGCATTTACTCTGCGTGGATGATCTTCTTGGGTTTTCTGGAACCGCAGATGCAAAGTGGTTAAGGGAGTTTGCTGGTACATATGAACCGAAATCTTATGATTATGGGAAAGGCAGATATGTGGTGAAAGCAAAAATTCCGTACCGCATGCGTGAAAAAGCGTCAGAGATGGGATTTCATTTTTCCGCTCTGGAGAAAACATGGAATAGAACACTGGATGAAGAGGATCTGGAGAACATTGTCGGGGCTTTAAAGGTGTTTATTCCAGAGAATGATATCTTTGTGAGTAGTGTGGCGGATATGCAGGTCGAGACAAAGATTTATATTGCAGCGATAGGGGATACAACAGAATATGTTCCTATATTAAAGGAGAATGGATTTTCATACGCGGGTAAAGGTCAGTGGCGAAAACTGATTCTGCTTGAAGAATGCGCGGAAGAACTGGATAGACTGGACAGGCTTGAGATAGGACTTACGTTTGCGAAACAGCCGGCGGCGCAGAAAGGACATGATGCATATGTGTGAAAGAGCAGCAGCGCTTGTTGTATTTCTGTTGAGCTTTTTGATCCTGCAGCTTATTTCTTCGTTCTTTTTTAAGGATGAAGTGGAAAAAGAAAAAGCGGACAGGGGGCATATGATATGGCAGGATTTTATGCATATTGGACCGATCCCAGTGTATGGGATGTTTTATCAATTCGTAGGGCATTGCTTGTATGTAGGGAATGTTTTTTTCCCATTTACAGTAAAAGAGTATGCAGCATCAAAAATCAATCGTGTGGATCAGCAAATTTCATTTATAGAACATTTTTTTGGAACAGGCACATTGATTTTGCGTATTTCGGGAGAGAATCAGGATGTTGTACTGAAAGGAGTCAGGCATCCTAAAAAGACAAAGGAAATGCTTGAAAAGTGGGCGCAAATGGAAAAAAACAGGATTAAGAAAATAATTTATAAAAGATAAAGAAGGAAATTGACATGATGATCGAAAAGGGAAAAGTGTATCTGCCGGAGCTTGAGCGGCTGTATGTAAAGGAAAATTATTCAATAGATCTTTTATCCAAGGTTTTTGGAGTCAGTATGCCGGATATCAGCCGGATCTTATGGAAGTATAATCTGCCGCAGAGAAAAGAGGCATACTATGCTGCAACAGGTATTCCAAGGGAAAAGGAGAAGTACCGAATAGATAATAAAACGCTGGTTGATCAAAAAACGGAAAAATCGTCCGTGCCAAAGATGTCATCCCGCAGCATGGAAGAAGATTTTTTCTCTTCACTGGAAGGCGGTGAGGAACTTTGAATTTATCAAAAACGGAACTTAATAAAGCAATAAAAAAAATAAGAGAAATAGAAAGCTGTTCTGATGCGACAATAGAATTTGAAACTGAGATTCTCCAAGGGAAACAATTATGCTGCTGGTATCGTGGGAATATTGCGGTCATACGATCTTCCCCATATGTGGTTTTCGTGTCGGCAACGGATGACCTTGCGGCTGTATGCCGAGATTCGGTTGGAAATGTATTATTTTCCTGTTCTTCCAGAGGGAAAAATGATTTTGCGGAAAAGGCGGATACGTTCTTTCGTAATGATGTGGATATTCTACAGGCTTTAAAAAATGAAAAGTCTAAGGAAAATGATATTCGTCTCCGGTTAAAAACAAACCATATTGAAATTACCGTTTTGAATATAAGAAATAGAAAGAAAAAGGATTTTTCACGCGAAACAATAGATGTTCTTAAGGCGGTAAGCGAAGCAGTAGTGATTTTAGATCATATGCAGAGATTTTAATCAGATATCAAAGGAGGAATATGCAATGTTCCAAAAAATTTCAAATCTGTTACTTACGAAAAATGGGATCCTCTTTGTGATCGTTGTTTCGTTAGTTCTTATTTTTGCTGCTGAGATAAAGACCAGGCGTAAGAAGTACAGACCCTACCGAATGCAGAACTGTCTGCTGACGATGGATGAATATGCATTTTATTCTGTACTTGTTTATGCGCTTCCCCCACAAAAATACATTGTGTGTCCGAAAGTGCGGCTCGCAGATGTTATTTATGTGACAGGAAAAAAGAAAAATGGGAACTGGTATCGTAATTATGCTCTGATCGCACAGAAACATATCGACTTTGTTGTATGCGACAGAACCGGACGGGTCATGTTTGGCTTGGAATTGGATGGAAAGTCCCATTATGCGCGGCAGGAAAAAAAACGAGATGCACAAAAAAATGAGATCTGTCGTGCGGCAGGATTTCCGTTGCTGCGTGTCCGGTCTTCTAAAACGTATGATAGCGGATCTGTTCGGGAGTTTATCCAGAATGCCTTAAATATCCGGCTGTAAAATGAATAGAACGATGCTTTGACAGCAGATTGTATTTTTTTTGATACAATCTGCTTTTTTTGTGGTGAAAATCTTGCGATTTGAACTCTCAAACGTATCTACAGGTAAAAGTCTATCACAAGGAGGAGAAAGTCATGAAAAATGCTAAGAAACTGACCTACATTCAGAAGCAGAGGCTGGCAAAGGAGGGGTACGATCCAACGGAATATTACTGCGTCAAACACGCGCTTGGCAAATACTGGTTTGTCAAAAAGAAAGAGATATTGGATAAAAAACGGAAAAAGATCAATTATCTCATTTTAAGTGACTGATCAGGATCAAAGAAACATGTTGATTTTGTATCTTAAAAATTTAATCATGCCGGGTGGAAAAATCATACTACCCCCATTGGATACGAATTGTTTGATTGGAGGGAAAATATGAAGAAAACACCTGGATGCCTGCAGTCTATCATCACCAGTTTCAATAAATTCAAGGAACTGAATGCCGAGGAGGAAATGGACTGTTATTACAGGTATAAAAACGAAGGAAATGAATACGCAAAGAAGATGCTGGTTGAGTCTACAACGAAAAAAGTAATGAGATATGTACTTTTAACTTATTGGGGAGCACCAGATGATACGAAATGCGAGTTGTTAATGGAAATGAGTGTTGGGGTGTTGGAAACATTGGAATATTATGATCCCGAAAAATCGAACAATGCAAAATTTTCGACTTATGCACAGTGGCGCGCCAGAAAGAGGCTGACAACCTATCTGTCTAAAGATTGCGTAATCCGCAAACCAGAAAAATCGCTCTGTCGTGCAGGAAAGATCATAAATGCAGAACGTGATTTTTACATGAATAATGGCAGATATCCAAATTATGAAGAAATTGCGAAAATGACTGGACTTACAGTAAAACAGGTTGCGTATGTAAAAGAAAAAAATTACAACGTGAAAGAAGATATTTTAAGCTTGGATCGTTATGTTGGGGAGGGGGAAGATGTAACACTGCTTGATATTCTTGAGGTCGATGAACGGGATCTTACAGATCTTATTTTTGAAGATGAAATCAAAAATAAGGTTATTGAGCAGGTTGATGATCTTATTGAGAGGCTGCCAGAAAGAAAAAAAGAAATAGTAAAACTGCGCTTTGGGCTGGATGATGGGAAATTCAAATCCGGATCAGAATGTGGTGCCATACTTGGAACGTCCAGACAGTATGTAAATGCGACAGAGGCAGACGCGATCAAGCGTATTTGGCAATATGGAGCAGATGAACTTGCTGAACTGAGAGAGATGACGCATTGATTTTCATAAAATTCAGTTGTCGGAAAGGCATAAGAATCTATATGTATGATGTAAGATATTTTCTGCTTTGCAGAGGTAGGTTTTGTCTGATCAGGACATGTCATAAAGTTTTTTAGTGGTATTACCACAATCAATACAGCTTTTGTATGCTGGTATTTATGAATTACAGGCATTGCCTGTTCAGATAAGGAAATTTTGTAAAACGAAGAAAGAATCTGGGAGTTATCCTGGATTCTTTTTTTTGGAATGGAGGTGTTGATGTGAGTGATATGGAACGTACCGCGTATGAATCCTTTCGTGCGCAGTATACAAAAGAGGATTTTGACCGTTTGTTCTGCGGGAAATCGGTTATTACGGTCTGGTTTATCCAGGAACAGGAAAAAGTGGCAATGCCTGCAACCGTAGCGGGCGAAAGCGTTGATCCCACGATCCTGCGTAAGTATGGTTTTACGGAAAAGGCTGATTGTCAGAAAGTTTTTACCGTGAACCGGAAAAAGAAATGCATCAAGTGGTGTAAAGGAGGAAGAAAAAGATGCCGGAAATGAAGCTGTATTGTGCGGAGTACCTGGATGACACGGATGAGGGTTACTGCCTTCTGGTTGCAGAATCCGAGGAAGCTGCTGATCAAAAATTTAACAGGGAAGTGTACAGTAAACTATCGTGCCCGATGTTTTATCACATTTATGAGGTGCGCATTGTAGATGGATATGAAGTAAAAATCAAAAGAAAGGAGCAATAAAATCCATGAGATTAACAAAAAAGAACAATGGGTATCATTTCCCCAAAAAATATGAAATGAACAAAAACGTTTCTAAGCATCAAGTTATACACAAGCTGGGAAGTTATGAAGATTCTGGCTATACGCCGGAAGAATTGCTTCTGTGTTCAAATCCTCCGGAAGTGCTATATGTTGTTAAAAAAAGAAAAGGATTCGAGGAAGAAATTTCCCCGGTTTACCCATTGGCTCGGATGCCTTTAACGTTTGTAAGAGCGAGTAGCACTGAATGGAATGGTATTATTTACTGGAATTGCGAAGACGATTTTCACAACTCTGTTATTTTTCCACTGATGGGTCTGGACAAGGCTTACTTTTTTAGCCGCGAAGAAGCAGTTGAATACATCGAAACTAATGAAAAGGAGGAAAACGTATGAATATCGTAGGATTTAAAAATTGCTCAGAGAGAGATATTAAAAATGCACTGAAAATGTGCATGGAAGGAAAAGAAAAATACAAGAAAGATGATATCAAGTGGACTATATTAGAGTCTATCATATTTGCAATACTGACTATAGGATTGCTTATTGTTCCAAGTGCTGCGATATTATCTCTAAGTATAACTAAGACAGCATCATGGTTTGAGTTTGCATTATATGCCACAACGCTTATGGCTGGAGCTATAATGGGACTTTTGTTATCACACTCATGTTGTGATCTGTTTTGTCAAGTAACCATTCCGAAAAAAATCAGGGCTGGGCATTTAGCGTATCATTGTTTGAAAGATGACTGCAAAGACCTCAAAGAGATTTTAGAAATGTATTCGCTATGTGAGGGCTTAACCCAGTCAAGGAGTTATGCAAGCTTTGATGAGGATGCTTCATGTATTTCTTTTATTTCACATAACGGGAAATACGGCATGTTAGAGCATAAGACATATCGTCTTACGGATGAAATGAAAAAGAATATTTTTTCGCCGGACGGACGTATTTCGTTTGAGCACTACGATCAGGAATATTTGGACATTACGGAAAGTGCAAAGGTATGGCTTTAGATAATTAAGAAGGAGAGCTTTGGCGGAAACATACATTGCATAAAAGGCAGTTATGATGATGGTTGCGGTGCTGAAACACATGAAGAATGGTTGAAATTTGCCACAAAAATGATTACTGGCTGAGGAATAAAAACAAAAGGAGGAAATCAGAAGTGAAGAATAGCATGGAGAGATTGACAAATGTCGGAACTAATGGAGAAATTTGGATTTCCGATAATGACGAAACGAGAAAAATCGGTCAAAAAGGGGCTGCTTACAAGAAACTCAAAGCTTACGAGGATGCCGAGGAACAGGGATTGCTCCTGCGACTGCCGTGCAAGGTTGGAAGTATGGTTTACAGAATTGAAGAATTATGGGACTGCAAATACGGCTATGATTGCCCGTTTGAAGATGCTTACGATATCAATAAGTGCGAGGACGACGAAAGAATGTGCGAGAACGAATGCGTCAAAAATATCATAAACGAAAGAAAATTTGATATTTCAATGCTTGATAAGGTTGGTAAGACCGTATTTCTTGCAAAGTCAGAAGCTGAAACCGAGTTAAAAGAAATGGAGGAGTTAGTAGAACAATGGAAAAAGCGTGGGTTAATTAGAATTTAGCACATGGTGCAGAAAGGAAAATATGAGTAAAATAACAACCTATTTTTTAAATGTGAAAGACGTAATGCGTGGTCATTCGATTTCGTTAAATTATGAAACAATGAGAGAACTTGCAGAGGCCTATAATAGATATTCCAACGATACTGATTATGAGGTTCTGTCCATGCACTCTACGCAAATCGCAACAGATATTATTCGACCAGAAGAACTGCAAGAGATTTTTGATGATTTAAAAATTAGAATTTAGCATGCAAACGGAAAGGAAAATATATGGAATACGAAAAATTATTAAATGCTGTTATTGGAGATTTAGATGAAGAAAAAGAGCGTGTTTCCAAAGGCTATTCTACACTTGACAGAGGCTGTAAGGAATATGGCGAGACATGTAAACAATATCTCATTGATTACGCTGAAAACGGAAAAAAATGTTCGAATAAGTGTGAGTATTGCCAAAAATTTAAATGGGCAATAGATAGGGCGAAACATTACGGAGAAAAGTTAGGAATTCCTTGGAAAGAAGTTATGCGGTCATGGGACGAAGATATGAACTATTGGTATATGAATTATTACCAGGAGTGTAACCAGCCCAAAATAGAATCAAATAACGTGTTTGTATTTGAATCAGTAGAGGAAATGAGAGAAAAAATTGGTACAGAGTTTATTTGCCCTTGTTGTAAGGGGGTATCAACTAATCCTTATGAATGTAACTCAGGTGTAAAAATTAAAGGAAATAAAATTTGTGATTGGAAATCTTATGGACTCTTTCAATTTGGGCTTGCATTTATATATTGTAAAAAAGAAAGAAAGTCCACCAAATGTTTTATGCCGAAACTGTTAGCGCATTAGACTGAAATTTAACGAGATTGGAGCGGTGAAAATGAATAACAGAGAAAAAATGTTGCTGTTTTACGCAGAATATGTCATCAATGGCGGCGTTGTGTCTCCCATGAATACGGAGTCATGCAGAAGATATCTGCAACAAAGATTAGGTGATGAAGTCGAGCCGGAAGATGTGCTTTGGCTATTTTATCATTATGTAAAAGAGTAAATTATAAATGGTGGACAGCGTTTTTACTGTCCACTATTTGCTTATTAAGGAGGATATGAAATGGAAGTAATTAAAAAATATGAAGTTTTGAAAGTGAAAATTTCTGCATTGATGCAGAAGTATGAGGATGGAAATCCTTTGGTAACAGATTACGAGTACGATATGTTGAAACAGCAGCTTGTGCAGATGGAAAAAGCGTATCCGGAATTGGTAACAGCTGATTCTCCAACACAGAGAGTCAGTTCCGGAAAATCAGATGCATTCAAAGGCTTTGCGACTGTGGATCACCGGGTTCCGATGCTGTCAATTCAGGACGTTTTTACAAAAGAGGATGTTGCCGCATGGGTAGAAAAAGTGAAAAAGATCCATCCTGACGCAGAATTTGTCGTTGAAAAAAAGATTGATGGGCTATCCGTTACCCTGAGATATCAGCATGGAGATCTCGCTATGGCAGAAACCCGTGGGGATGGTCATACCGGTGCGGTTGTTACCGATAACATAAAGACTATTGGTGATGTGAAGCAGGAGATTGAAGATGGACCGGAGTACCTGGAATTGCGCGGTGAAGTCTATATGAAGCAGGGATCTTTCGATGCTTTGAACAAAGAATTGGAACTCTCAGGCAAAAAACAGATGGCAAACAAACGGAATGCGGCGGCTGGTACGCTGAAATTGTTGGACGCTGCGGAAGTAGAAAAACGAAAGCTCTCTATGTTCCTCTTCAATGTACAGGATGTACACGGTCGTGCTTTTGATACACATATGGAAGCGTATGATTGGCTGGATAAACATGGCTTTATCACGATTGAGGCTCCCTGCTTATGTCGGACAACCGAAGAAATCTTCTCGGCGATAGATCAGATCGGAGAAAGCCGTGGATCACTGGATTATGATATTGACGGTGCGGTGATAAAGATCAATCAGTATCGGTATCGAGATGATTTCCCAATGGGAAGTAAGTATTCATCCGGACATATTGCGTATAAATATCCACCAGAAGAAAAAAAGACAAAGATCCTTGATATTGAGCTGTCTGTCGGTCGGACCGGTAAGATCACGCCGACTGCGGTGTTTGAGCCGATACATCTTTGCGGTACTACGGTTTCAAGGGCGACCCTGCATAATGAGGATTTTGTGCGAAAAATGGATGTCCGTATCGGAGATACCATTGTTGTATATAAGTCAGGGGAGATCATTCCAAAAGTAAAGGGTGTATGCACAGAACTGCGACCAGAAAACAGTGTTTCATTTCAGTTTCCGGAAACCTGCCCGGTATGCGGGGAAAGGATCATCCATGGATCGGCAGAGGCAAGATGCGTAAATCCGTCCTGCCCGGCACACCTGGAACGTACACTGATCAATTTCTGTAGCAGGGATGCAATGAATTTAAAAGGTCTTGGTGAAAATTATATCGAGGATCTGATCAGCTCTGGATTTGTACATGATGTGTCAGATTTTTATACTTTAAAAGATCACCGGTCAGAACTGATCCAGCTTGGCATCTTAGGCAAAGAAAAAAATACGGACAAGCTCCTTGATGTGATTGAGGCATCAAAGCAGAATGACGCGGTGCTTTTGCTAACCGGGCTTGGCATTGAAAATGTAGGCAAGTCTGCGGCAAAGAGTCTTATCGGTGAGTTCCATGACATACCGGCACTTGCGGATGCTTCCGTGGATCAGCTGATGAAGGTGCCGGATATCGGAGATGTGACAGCAGAATGCATTTATGATTTCTTCCACAGGGAAGATATAAGGCTTTTACAGGAACGGCTCCGTTCCTGTGGTGTGAACTTATCTGGAAGAAATTCGGTTAAAAGTAACAAATTGACTGGCAAGACGTTTGTTATCACCGGAACGCTGCCAACGATGGGGCGAAAAGAGATGACTGCATTGCTGGAAGAAAACGGTGCGAAGGTTTCCGGAGCAGTATCGAAAAGAACAGACTATCTGGTAGCCGGGGAAGATGCCGGGAGCAAACTTGCAAAAGCAAAAGATCTTGGAATAGCGATCATTAGTGAAGCGGATGTAAAAAGAATGATTTAACAAAGAAACTCCGGCGGTTTTTGGCTGCCGGAGAAATTTTATATATGGAGGGAACAACATGATCGAGAATGGAAGAAAAAGGTTATTTGTTGATCTGGACGGAACAGCAGTAAAATGGCGTCAAAATGTAACGCTGGAGGAGATAACTGCTCCGGGTTTCTTTTTAAGTGGCGAGCCCGTGGAAAATGTCTGCCAGGCGGTGAACAATCTGGCACAACACAGCGGATTAAAAGTATGCATCTTATCGGCGGTGTTTGATGACGATCATTCGGTTAATGAAAAGAAAGCATGGGTAAGGAAATATATACCAGAAATACCGGAAGAAAACATGTTTTTTCCGAGGTATGGGGAACCGAAAGGATCTGTACTTGGGTGTGTTACAAAAGATGATTATCTTTTGGATGACAATTCCGAAGTGCTGCGTAAATGGGATGGCACCGGTGTGAAGATTTACACAGCGGTCAATGGAAATCATGGAACATGGCGTGGTTACTCGGTTAATGCCAATATGACAGCAGACATTTTGGAAAAACAGCTTTGCGCAATTTGTTGGTTCTGTTGATAAGGAGAAAAAATGGAAAAATATATAAGAACAAATATAGGGAAAATTCCCGTTGATGATTATTTGGAAATTACGGCAATACAGAATGGCTTTGAGAGTTACAAAGATATGGTCGATCACGGCTACGGTATTTGTATTGATGAAAAAGATCTGACTGATTAAATGAAAAAAGGAGGAAAAACGAATGTTAGAAGAATTTTACCCGACACCGGCTCCGGTGATCGAAAAACTATTGGATGGAGTTGACTGGAAAAATGTCCATACCATATTAGAAGCGTCAGCCGGCAAGGGAGATATCGCAGACTGGATAGTAAAGAATGGAACCAGAAAGCGCTGGGATACGGAAAGGGAACGTTCTGACATAGACTGTATTGAAATTAACCCTGATCTGCAAAAAATCCTGAAAGGGAAAGGATACCCAGTCATATATAATGACTTCCTGTCTTTTCAGACGTTCAAACGTTATGACCTTATTGTGATGAATCCACCCTTCTCAGAGGGTGGAAAGCATCTGTTAAAAGCATTGGAACTGCAAAAAGACGGAGGGGCAATCGCGTGTGTCTTAAATGCTGAGACAATCCGCAATCCTTATACCAATGAGAGAAAGAGTCTGTGTATGAAGTTAAAAGAGTATAACGCCCAGATTACATATATGGAAGACGCATTTGTGGATGCAGAAAGGAAAACTTCCGTAGAAGTGGCAGTAATAAAGGTTGTTGTTCCGGAAACGAAGTATGACAGCTATATTTTAAAGGGATTGAAAGGAAAAAGCTATGAAGATGTCATTCCGGATGATGTTACATCTCTGGAAGTGACGGATTATATCCGTGCTGCCGTAAATCAGTATAATATGGAAGTGGAAGCCGGGGTATCTCTCATCCGTGAGTACCGGGCTATGGCTCCATACATAATGGAAGATCTGGATAAAAATAAGAGCTACAACAAACCGCTTCTTGAGCTTAAACTAAACCATGGAGAACTCTCGGAAAACCGCTATGTGGAGAGTGTCAGAAGAAAATACTGGAGGGCGTTGTTCCAGAATAAAAAATTTACGGCGAGAATGACCAGCAACCAGGTAAATGCTTATATGAAGCAGGTAGAGGATCTGAGAAAATACGATTTTTCTTATTACAACATAAAAGAAATTCAGATTCGGATGACAAAAAATCTGGTAAGCGGGATTGAGGAATGTATCATCAGCCTTTTTGAAGATTTCACGAGAACTTATTCGTGGTATCCGGAGTGTACGCATAATATTCACTATTATAATGGCTGGGCGTCAAATAAGGCTTGGATCATCAATAAGAAGGTAGTCCTGCCGCTTCGGGCGTATGACGGGATATTCCATGCTTTTCGCTATTCCTATGAGGTTTTAAGCAAAATAAGTGACATTGAGAAAGCATTAGATTACCTGGGCGGCACGTCTCAGACATCCGTTCCGACTTCAAGAGTATTAAGTGCGGCAGAGACGAACCAGCAGACAAAGAACATTCACCTGAAATATTTTGACGTTACTTTTTATAAAAAAGGTACCTGCCACATTGTGTTTAAGGATCTGGAAGTCTTAAAGAAACTGAATATTTATGGCAGTCAGCAGAAAGGATGGCTTCCACCTGCATATGGCAGAAGATCTTATGCCGAGATGTCAAAAGAAGAGAAAGCAGTTATTGATGAATTTGAAGGGCAGGAATCTTACCAGAAGGTATATTCCAATCCGGAACATTATATTTTCACACCGCATGTAGAAAGGATAGCGTAAGTATGGGAGATATTGAAATAAAGCGGCTGGAATGCCGTATAGATGGACATGACAAGTTTTATGAAATGATCGTGCATGATGATGGAACATGGACAGCGCATTATGGCAGGATTGGTACAGCAGGGACATCAATAGATTATCCGGCTTCTGAGTTTACCAAAAAGCTGAATGAAAAATTAAGAAAGGGATATGTTGAGGTTAGCAACCGGTTTGTGGGTAGAAAAACCGGTGATCCAGATCCGGTTACAGCATCAGGAAATCCGTGTATCGGAATATTCCGGTGGGAAGTTCTTTAGAAAAGTGCAGGCAGTCATTTCGTTGGCTGTCTGCTTTTTTTGTTGTCATAAAATAAAAGGCAGGGTATATGTATGATAAGAAATTTATAACCTTTTGGTAGTATGTGCGTCCATTATATGGACAGTAAGAATATATGTTTACTTTACACAGGCTCTGCCTGTCATAACGCATGGCAACATGTGCTTTAGTATAGATAATAATTGAGCAGCAGGGAGAAGTCCCTGATTTTATAAAACCTTTGATAAAGATTCATGACAGACATGGATCTTTTTTGTTTATCCAGGGAGGAAAAAGGAAATGTTTGATTTTAGGTTTGATATTGGAGATGTTTCGGATCTGCTTGGTATCAGACGTGTCGGTAATGGAAGAGGAAGTTCTTTCGGTGTTGAGTGTCCGTTCTGTGGAGATAAACGTGGAAAGATGAATTTCTGCATCTCAAGGGATGGTGAGGTAAAAAACACTTATCATTGCTACAACTGCGGAAGTGGCGGAAATATGCTTGGGCTTTACGCGGAACTGCGTGGTATCCAGGGCGATAAACATGGTACGAGGTATCATTATGCGAAAAACGAAATCGAGTCACGTCTGTACGGCGGAGACACTGCGGACTATGCAGTGGAACTACAAAGAAAAAAGAAGAAAGAACGGGAGAAATCTTTAAAGGAGCGGATGCAGCTGGCAGATATTACGGTCATAAACCACACCTACCGTATGATGCTTGATCTTGTGCCACTCAAGAAAGAACATGCAGATGATCTAAAGCGCCGGGGACTTTCGGATGAGCAGATAGAAAACTTTTTATTCCGTTCTACCCCCAAAGACACACAGGCACTTTGTCGGCGGCTTATGAAAAATGGCTGCATTTTGAAAGGTGTTCCAGGATTCTTCGTAAATAAATATAGAAAGTGGGATCTGAATATCTACAAAGGAAATTACGGTTATCTATGCCCGGTTTTTACGGCGGACCATATGATCTGCGGATTTCAGATCCGGGTGGACAAACCGTCCAGAGGCAGGAAGTATGTCTGGCTAACGTCAGCAAATAAAGAAAATGGCGTATCTATTCCAGCCTGTGCTTCCTTTCTGGGAGACCGCAAGGCGACCGATGTTGTGTTGGTGGAAGGAGTACTGAAAGCGATTGTTTACTACGCATTGACCGATGGAAAGTATGCGGTTGTCGGCATTCCGGGAACAAGTAATTACAATGCTGCACTTAAAGTCCTGAAAACGCTTCCGTGCGTGAAAACGGTACATGAGGCATATGACATGGACAAATTGTTAAAGCCCGTCTGCCATCATGATTGCAAACCGGAACAATGTGAGGAATGCAGGATACAGGATGGGGCGGAATGCCCGGTGAAGAAAGAAAAGCAGGCCGCGATCATGCGTGACCAGCAAAAATGTAAAAAAAGGATACAGGATGCCGGATATGCTTGTTTCAGTTTTACATGGGACAAGGGCTGTGACGGATACTGGAATGAAAATTATAAGGGCATAGATGATTATGTCCTGCACTTAAGAAAGGGGCAAGAAGATGACAGAAATGAATGAGGAAAAAACGATTGAGATACAAGCTTGTATTATCCATTGTATTTACCAGACGGAGGATAAAGCCTGGTCAGTCCTGTCCTGCGAGAGCAGGCATGGTCGCCGGTTTGTAGCTGTTGGAAATGGTCTGCCGGATAATGCTGGACTTAATGTCTTGTTTAAAGGGCAGTTTGTAGAAAATAAGAAATTCGGCAGACAGCTTGCTGTTGAACGTTGGGAGGAGATTATTCCGAAGACAACAGACGGCATAAGAGAATATCTGTATGTCGCAAAAATCAGGCATATCGGCAAGGTGACAGCAGATAAGATCGTAGCCATGTACGGCGAACGATCCATTGAAATGCTGGAAGATGCTACGGCACTTTCCCGTGTAAATGGAATTTCCATGACCAAGGCAGTTGAGATCGTGGAGGACTATAGATTAAAAAAGCAGAGTAGAGAGCTTATCATGGCGTTAAACGATTTCGGCATCAGTCCGAAAAAGGCGCCTAAGATCGAGAAGAAGTTCCGCGCGAGTGCATTGAAAGTGGCGAATGAAAGACCGTATCTTCTGACTTTTATTGAAGGGATATCTATGGGGCGCATAGATACGGCATTGATTCAGAAAAAGAAGTTCAACCCGGCTGACAAGGATAGATTGACAGCTGCCATGCACACAGTGTTTATGATGAATGAAGCCAGAGGACATTTATTCATTTCGCCGGAAGATTTTGTTCAGGGTGTCTACGGTATGGTGAATCAGGACAGAACGGAAGATGTGTCGAAAGATGTGATCCGTGCAATGATAAACCGGAAAGTAAAGACCGGAAGCATACGTTATTTTGGTGGTAAATTGTACACCAAAAAGGCATATGAGGCAGAAACTGAGGCGGCAGAAGCGTTGATCCCTTTTATAGAGAATGAAGGCGGACCGGATGTAACAGAGCAGATTGAAAAGTTCGAAGCAAAGTCTAAAATGCAGTATTCGAAGACACAGAAAGAGGCTGTAAGGTTTGCATTTACGCATGGGCTTTCTATTATCACCGGAGGTCCAGGATGCGGAAAGACAACAACAACGAATCTGTTCCTTGACATCTGTGAATATCTGTTTCCGCAGGACGAGATCCTTTTATGTGCGCCGACGGGACGTGCAGCGAGAAGATTGACAGAATCAACGGGACGTGCAGCAAGTACGATTCACAAAGCTTTGAGTCTGAGGGATGAGGATGATGAACCAACAGAAGAACTTACGGCAGACTGGATTGTTGCGGATGAGATGTCTATGTGTGACCAGTTTCTTGCGGCAACATTTTTTTCACATATTAAACCAGGTGCGCATATCATCCTTGTGGGAGATGTGAACCAGCTTCCCAGTGTCCGGGCAGGAAACGTACTGCGTGAACTGATTAACTCAAAAAGAATAGCAACGACATGGCTGGATAAAGTATTCCGTCAGGGAGAAGGAAGTTCGATCATCGACAATTCGGAAAGTATTAACGATGGCGTAATGTCTACTTTACGCTGGGATAATGAGTCCTGCTTTATCAAATCGACATCACCGGAACGTACATTGCAGAATCTGTTAGATGTCGTAGCCCAAAAACGGATAAAAAAGGAGGATGATGATATCCAGATTTTGACGCCGTTTAAGAAAAAAACCATCTTAGGAGCCGACAATCTGAATCTGGTGATCCAGAAAATCATGAATCCGCCTGGAAATGGAAAAATGGAAGTGAATTTTCATGGTCACATCTGGAGAACAGGCGACCGGGTCATGAACACCAAGAATGAGGAGCGTGATGAGGCGAGTATGTCAAATGGCGACATCGGAAAAATCATTTATGTAGATAAGGCAACGGAGACGATGCGAATTGCATATAACTTTGGAACAAAGATTGCAGCAGTTGAGTATCCGTTTTCGGAAATTGAAGAACGGCTGATGCATGCTTATGCGGTTACGATCCATAAGTCGCAGGGATCGGAGTATCCGGATGTTATTATTCCGCTTACGATGGAGCATAAAGGCTTGTTACAGCGTAATCTTCTTTATACTGGCGTAACCAGGGCAAAGGAGAATATTACACTGATCGGTGAAAAAGAGGCACTTGCGTATGCAGTTAGTAATGATACGGGGCGTGACAGAAATACCTATCTGGCAGCAAGAATTGTCATGCTTCTGGATCGCAGAAAGGATGGAAAGGCAGTGTTTACGCCAAGACCGAAAGAAAAACAGGATGTTATCCAGCTGGAACTGCAGTTTTCTTAAAACGGTGGTTCCTTTTGGAATCTTGTTGTCAGAAATCAAAACGGGAAATAAATATATGGTATGAAATCATGACTTTTGCAAGTCCGTATGAACAGGTTTACCGCAGTAAGGTACGAATGTGGGTTTATGGGACTTATTGCAAAAGACCAGTAATAGGAAGGAATCCAGCAGGGTTTCTTTTTTTAATTTAAGAAGGAGGAAACGATAATGAAAATTTCAGATGAAAAGCAAAAAGAAAATAAGGAAAGACTGGTATCACTATTAAAGAGCACGGAACGTAACGGAATAGATAAATTGCTGTCCTATCTGGAAAAGAGCGATTTTTATACTGCTCCGGCAAGTACACGGTTTCACGGCTCCTGCCCGGGTGGCTTACTACAGCATTCTTTAAATGTGTATGACTGTCTCTGTAAAAAGGCGGAGGAGGCATTCTGGAAAGATGCGTTGGGTACCGTTCCGATGGCAACGCTGATCGTTGTAGCTTTACTACACGACCTTTGTAAAATCTCGTTCTATGAGGTGTACATAAAAAATGTAAAGGTATATTCCGACACCGGAAGTAAGTCAGATGCACAGGGCAGGTATGACTGGGAAGCGCAGGAAGCGTACACCGTCAATGACAGGAATCCTTATGGACATGGCGAAAAATCAGTCATGATGGCAGAGACGTTCATTAAGCTGTCCATGATGGAAAAGTACGCGATCCGCTGGCACATGGGATTTTCGGAGCCAAAAGAGAACTACGGTTATGTTGGGGCATCCATGGAAATGTATCCGTTGGTGCTGGCACTTCATGAGGCAGATCTGGAAGCAAGCCATATTCTTGAAAAGGAGGAAAAGAGCAATGGATGATGGAAGAATGCGCGGCTACTCCGCACTTTTAGTAGCGATTGAAAAACAGGTTTCCGCGGAAGAAGCTTTCCGGGCATATGACCGCGGCATAGAAGCAGAACACAAGGTGTATCCAGAAAATTTAATTGTAGAACATAAAAATCTGTCGATCAAACAGTTGGAAAAGAAATATGGCATGAGCAAATCAACGGTATGCCGCAAGCTGAAAGATAAAGCGTCTGGAATGGAGCAGATGTCGCTTTTTGATGCGGCAACCGGTAATTTTATAATGCCGGACTAAGGGGTATTAAAAAATGATAGCATTAAAAACAGGCAGCAGGGATTTTGTCCTGCTGCCTGAACATAAAATGGATGCGATACGACTGAAAGAAACAGGTTTTGTTGTTTTGTATGAGGGACACATGTATCTTTTACATGAATCCACAGATATCGGGAATCGTTATAAGGATATTCCAAAGCACAATATTTTAGAGCATGTGCTTACAACTATGGACTGTTATCTTTGATCATTTGTCGGATCATCATTCAGGGCACCCTCCGGGGTGTCTTTTTTTATGTCATGTAATCCCATGCAGACTTTAAGCCGGCGGATCAGAGGGCTTTTGTCCTCAAATTCGTCAAATACGTCTTTTATGGAATAACCTTTCCTGCCGATTGCAGTGAGAAACTCTCCGTATTGTATCCGGTTGATTTCGTCCATGGATAATTCTTTGAGATCCTGCATGGATGGCTGACCAGCTTTGATCCTTTTTATCTGTTCTAAGTCGATCACTTTTTCATTCTTACTCAATGTCCTGCCCCCTTTCCTGTCCTTATCATAGCACAAAAAGATCGTGGTTTTGATATATTTTTGTGATGTCATATTGTCTGTGATCACACAGAGAGTATAAGTATGGTATGAAGTTTATTCTGTTTAATCTTTAACAGATGTAAGAATTTGCCATTTTGGCAGGTAATAGGAATCAGATGGTTGTAAGCGGTATTACCGCAGTAACACGGGGATTGCCGTGATGATATAGATACTTGCAGGCAGAATGCCGGTGTAACTAATTTACAGGGCGTTTGTCTCTGTTCAGATAAAGAAAACATATAAAAACAAGTGGATCTGGAATAATTCAGATCCTTTTTTCATGAAGGAGGAAAAATTATTATGAGTAAAACAGTATTATTTGATACCTGGACATGGAACTATGATTTTGATGATTCTATGCCGAACTTAAAAAAAGTCGTAGAAGACGCTGGGAAAAAATATACCACATCTGTGGGGGCAATCAGCAAATACAATGAACAGCGGAATGGAAAACGCGCAACGCTCCATGTGCCGACAGTGCAGGCAGTCTATGCGCTGCATAAGATTTTGACGGCAACGGAACAACACGGTGCAATTGGAGTACAGACCGGCAGCAAGGGGGAAGTACAGTATTATTGCGCAGAAGTCGATGTTCAGACTGCAACTGCAACTGGAAAAGAGCGGATCGCTGCGGTATACAATGCAAAAAACGGCAAGTTTCGTGCCTGCGCGTTGGATGACGCCGGAACACTTTTAAAATATCCAGTGATTGCATCGGGAAGCGATGCAGGACAGATGTTTTTATTACTTCTTGCGTTTGCCAGTACCTTTGATCCTCAGAGTGGTTTATATTCGAAAGAATTTGACGAAGATTTCAATAACTATTTTGCGGAGAAAAACCCAATGACGCGGGATGCGGAATGCATGTTCCGGATGTGTGACAACATTTATCGGAGAGTGGAGACGGTAAAAGGAGATAACAGTCTGCCTGTTGATATTCCATCATCCGGTAATGTTCCGGCGCTTACCAAATTGAAGATTGACCAGGGAGAATATGCACCGGATCGTGTTTTGGTCGGAAATTTTCAGATATTAAAAGGTGATCCGCTGAAAAAGCGTAACCCGGCAACAGGCTTAAAATCAATGGAGGACTATACAAAGGCATTTGCCTTTGCCGTAGATCTTACCGATGAGGAAAAAATCCATATTCCGGTTATGCCCGATTCATATAAACCGTCTAAATATCTGTATGAGATGGCAAGCATGGCAAAAGCCGGAATGCGCAAGTTTATGCTCCGGGGAATGGCTGGAACAGGAAAAACGACAGATGCGGTTGCACTCGCACAGGCGTTAAACCTTCCATATCTCCGTTTTACCTGCTCAGAGGGTACAGATGAGATGGAACTGGTCGCAAATATGATCCCGAACACTGCAAAGGCGGATGAGATGGATTTTTCTGATCTGCCATCGCTGCAGGACATCATGATGGATCCGGCGACTGCGCTTTCAAAGGTGAGCGGTACATATGAGGATGGTATCAGTGACAGCGAGGCATTCAGACTTATCCTGAGATCCGTTGCTGACAAAGGTATCAAGCAGGCAGAGAAAGAAAAAGATTTTGTTATGGTAGAGAGTGATATCATAAAAGCCTGCCGCAGACCTTCTGTGTGTGAGATACAGGAGCCTGCGTGTATTGCAAAACCTGCTACGCTGGTTAAACTGAATGGCCTTTTGGATGGTGGAAGTTCCATTACCTTATTAAATGGAGAAGAAGTAAAACTGAATGAGAACACCGTGTTCGTTTTTACAACAAACTCGAATTATCGCGGATGCAGGGCATTTAATGAATCCGTGTTATCGCGTATGGATGAGATCATTGATTACGATGGTATGACAGCGAAGGAACTTGCTGCCCGCGTGATCGGAAAGGTGAAACCGCCACAGGAAGAGGTTGATAACGTCCACACTATGGCAGAGGTGATCCTTGATATCCAGAAATACTGTGAAACAGAGGGAATCAATGGTGGCGTATGCTGTTCCCGTGAGTTTGAAAACTGGGTGATTTCGTATCTGGTCAAAGGTGATATGAAAGAATCCTGCCGGTGGACGGTCATCAGTAAAATATCAGATGACAAGGAGATACAGGATGAAATCATGAAAAATGTAGTATCAAATAAGATTTGATGAAGGTGGACAGGGCGGCAGCCCTGTCTGTTTTGAGAAAAGGAGGATATAAAAATGGCAAAAAAGATAAAATCGGAGCGTCAGAGACGCAATGAGATAAAGAAGAAATTATCGGATGAGGAAATATTTTGCTCAAAAAAATTTTTAAATGAATTAAGTTCCATGAACAGGTATCTGCTCATGGGAACAAAGAAACGAATCCAGGTACATGTTTTCTATGACAGAAGTGATCCCGAAGTCGCCTGCACAAATGGAAATGACGAGATAATCAATGCCGGAAACAGCATTACAGCTTCATTTCCAACCAGAAAACTTAAAATGTTAAGTATTATAGGGTTGAATGGTCATGAAATAGGTCATGTTAAGTTTTCAGATTTTTCAGATCTGAGTGCATATGCGCAGGCACTGAATGATTGCAGATTTTATCCGGAGGCGCCGGTTCCTGAATCTAAGGAAGAAGACGAGTTCCTTTCTGAATGGGAAGATTATGCAAAAAATAATAAGGAAGCAACTGCCGCAGTCGTATCACAGGTAGCATTGTTTTTAAATAATGCGATTGAAGATGTCTGGATGGAAGCTCATATGTGCGCAAAATATCCGGGAGACATCAGGAAGGGGATTGAATTGAACAGTTTCCGGTTGATGGAGCAAAAAGAAAGTATCGAAAAGATGATCCGGGATAATGCAAAAGATTTTGATGTCATGTTTTCTTTGGTGTTACAGTATGCAAGACACGGTGACATCAATAACTGGGAACGGGCAGAAAATCGGTATACAGAGTTCCTGTCAGATGTGGAAGATCTGATTGATGAGGCGGTTGTTGATGATGACCATAAAAGACGGAAAATGGCAGTAAACCAGATTCTGCTTCGCATGTGGCCGGAACTTAAAAAGGAAATTGATCAGATACGCCCGGAAAAACATGATAAGCCAAAGAATGGAGATCCTAGTCAGAATAATGATAATGGAAATGGTCAGAAAGGTTCGAATGGATCAGGCGGGGACAATTCTTCTGGAAATGGAAATGACTCCGCTGGTGGTATCTCGGCACCACTAACCAAAGAGGAACAGGAAAAGGTAAGGCAGTTTGTCCAAAAACTGGCAAAACTTGATCCGAATGCGTCCAAAATGCCGCAGGGCATCAGCGGGAAACCGGGTAACGATGGAAATAAGACAGGTGCGAATGCCGGAAAAACCGGAAATGAGTCTTCGGATTTTGGCAATGATACCGGGGATGGCGCTAGTGATACGATAGAAAACCGGAAAGAGTTCCGGAAAAATCTCAATGCTGCGCTAAAAGGATCCGTGAAAGAGGAAGGCGGTCGCTTTACAACAGAAGGGAGAGAGGCAGAGTTTTTAAATAATCTTGAGACAGAAAGTAATGTATGGCAGCCAGAAGTAAATGGTATTAATGACCGGATTGAGGAAGTATTGAACGAAATGGCGGAAGAACAGGTAAAATCTGAAATGGAATGCGCCAGAAAACGTGATCTGGAAACGGATCTGAGAGAAAGTGATCTGACCAGGCTCCACCAGGTGCCCAGAAAAATATTCCGGGTCGGGGATGTACCGCAAGCGTATATCAACGCCTACAATGCAATATATCCACAGGTCAAAAAGACATCAAGAAAACTGCAGGACAAAATGCTTGAAGTTCTGCAGAAACAGGAGGGAGGAAGAGAAAACAGCCTGTTTATAGGCAAGAAAATGGATAAACGTCTTTACCGGCAGGATGGAAGGATCTTTTGCAAAGATATTCTTCCGGAAGACGGTTTAGATCTTGCAGTGGGGCTTGTTATTGATATGTCTGGTTCCATGAGTCAGGCTGGGAGAATTGACACTGCCAAAATAGCTGCACTTACACTGTATGATTTCTGCCATGCACTTGATATCCCGGTTGCAGTTTATGGACACCGGGCAAGATCAAATGTGGAGATTTATAATTTTGCTGATTTTAAATCCGTTGACGGTAAAGACAAATACCGCCTTATGGGAATCTGTGCCGGTGGATGCAACCGGGACGGGCTTGCATATCGTTTTGTTGGTAAACAGCTTGCCGAACGGACGGAATCAACAAAACTGCTGATCATGATCTCAGATGGACAGCCGAATGACAGTGGCTATGGAGGAGCCATTGCAAGGGATGATCTTATGAGTGCGAAACTTATGCTGAAAAAACAGGGAGTGACAACGTTTGCTGCTGCGATCGGAGATGACAGAGAGGTGATCGAAAAGATATATGGAGATGGATTTTTAAATATTTCAGACTTGAAGAAGCTGCCGGCGAACATTGTGCGCCTGGTGGAACGTTATATTGTATAGTAGTACAAGAAAATCCCATGCTGCTTTTGTGGTATGGGATTTTCTTGCGTTTTGACGGTTTCAGACGTATCTATATCCGAAAGTAAATTAAAGGAGGATGTGACATGGAGTATGAGAAACGCAAAGTTACCGTAGATCAGGCACTCTATACGGCTTCGGATATTGTGCATGAATGCGTTGTGGCTTCAGATATCGAGTGGTATATGAAAAACATCCGTGATCATGATGCGGGCCTGTTCATGCATAGTATGCGAGTTGCTTTTTTGACGGCGGTGCATTGCTGTTTTACGAAACGGACACCAAAAGAAACGAAGGCTGCTGCAACCGGCGCATTGATCCATGATGTTGGAAAAATCTTGATCCCCAAAGATATTTTAGAGAAGCCGGGACGGCTTACTACAGAAGAATATAAAATCGTGAAGAAACATCCGGAAATGGGATATGCTTACCTGGTCACGCACCAATCTAAGAGTAAAAAGATATCAGACATGGCAAGAAAAATTGTACTGCAACATCATGAAAACTGGGATGGAAGTGGGTACCCGCATGGTCTGCGCGAAAAAGAAATTGACGAGCTTGCCAGTGCGGTACATATCTGCGATGTTTATGACGCACTGGTTTCGAAACGAACGTATAAGGAGGCTTTCCCGAGGGAGAAAGCAGTGCATATCATGCTGGACGATTGTGAAAGTAAATTTTCGCCTATACAGCTTGAATATTTTTTGACATGGCTTTCAGCTACAAGTGAGGAAACACTCGAGAGCAGGATACGTTTTTGGTAGTGTAGTTGTCACCGGATAGGATGGGGATATATGTATGGTATGAAAGTAGTGTCTGTATGGTACAGATGTATGATGTGTCTGATAAGACAGGTATTGAGTGATATTGGAATCATCTAAATGGCAGTCCGTGCCATAGTCAACATGGAAAATCCATGATTTTATAGATAACAGGCGTGAGCCTATATAATATGCGGTAGGAAGTATATCTTCCTTTATATATAAGGAAACTTTTGAATTAAGAATCTGATCTTTCAGGTTCTTTTTTATGTTAAAGGAGGCAAAAACATGAATGAGAGTAATGAAAAGAATGTGTCACATCAGATTGGAGTGTATAAGACGGGCAAGTGTCTGATTGAGCTTACAGACAGTTTAAAGGCATCTGTTTTGTATTTCCCGGCACACGTTCACGCACAGGGAACGAAGTACAAAGCAGACAAAGACAGCCAGACGTCTAAAAAGGAAGAAAGTTCGCTTATCAGGATCAATATGCTGGACTATTCGAGGGGAAAAGGAGAAAGTGCGGTCAGTACATATTTCAATATTTCGCCATATGAAGCAGAGTATTTTTACAGCAGGGTCTATATTGGAGTGTATGATTTCCAGTATATGGCAGAAAAAATCTTTGGTGAGCCTGACAAAGACGGAAAGTCTGTCGTAACTAAGCTGCGCGTGATACGTCAAAATGAGTATAATGGACAGATAAAAAACTATCCATGGACAATCATGATTGAAAATGGAAAGGGAATCAAAGAGCAGAACAGCAAGACTGGCGGTTATTCCTGCCGCTCCGGATCTTATGTGTGTGGTGCAAAAACGCAGATCAATATGACCGATGTTGATTTCTTCTGCCTTTTCTCAAAGGCGCATAAAGCAGTGGATAAATGGGAACGCAGGCAGGATCTGAAGGAATTTTTTAATAAATTCTATCTGCTTCTCAAAAAAGAATAGGCAAAATGATAACAAATATGTTATTGAAAATTGATAATTATTATGTTATCATACAAGTAAAGAAGGGAAGATTGTATTGTATACGGTTGAATTTTATGAAGATAAAGACGGAAAGTCAGAGATACGCGATTATCTCGTTCAGCTATCGAAGGATGCCAAAACCGATAAGAATGCGCGAATAAATAAAAATAAGATTTTCGCATATATTAAGGCAATAGAGGAATATGGCACCAGGATTGGTCAGCCAATCGTGAAGCATATTGAAGATGATTTGTGGGAATTGCGTCCGTTGAGCAATCGAATATTTTTCTTTTACTGGAAAGATGACAAGTTCGTGCTGGTACACCATTATATTAAAAAATCACAGAAGGCGCCAAAAAAAGAAATAGAGAAAGCAAAAAGGAATGTTAAGGACTGGTTAGAAAGGAATTGATAACATGAAAAAATATCAGACGTTTGATGAGATGTTCAATGATGATGAGATCGTGAGCGCGGAGGATAGAGAGCAGATCAATTTGGAAGTGGCTTTAATCGGAAAAATGGTCGAAGCAAGGGAAGCAAAAGGATTGTCGCAAAGAGAACTCGCAGAAATTAGTGGAGTTAAACAGCCAGCAATCGCAAGAATGGAGAGCTTACGGTCTACACCACAGCTTGATACGCTATTAAAGGTATTGGTTCCACTGGGGTATACTTTAAAAATTGTTCCTTTGCCGCAAAATCCGCATGTTTGATTTGGAATTTTATGTGTGGCATATTGTAAGCAGAAAAGAGGAACAACAATGAGTGAGTTTGATCTTTTGATAAGTGAGCAGCTTGAAGATCCCGGATTTAGGAAGGAATGGAATGATATCCAGCCGGAAATGGATATTATCCGTGCTATGATTCATCTACGGATTTCACAGAACCAGATACAGGAAGATTTGTAAACCAAACAGGGATGAATACCGGAAAGTCAGAACTTATGTATGCGAGTAAAAACGCTTTATGTAGAGACTTGCATTTGAAGCCGTTGATTTCTTGAGTGAAATTGACGGCTTCTTTTTTATTATTGATAAAAATTTCATCTTTACAAAAACATATGTTCGATTATATAATATTTATTGCCGGGTTATAATAGCAAAAAAAGGAGCAGATCAATGGACAGTGTGTTTATGATTGATATACCAGTGCAAATGATCTCCTGTACGGATACAAATGGAAGGATAACACCCATGAGATTCCGGTTTCGGGATAAGAACACAGAAATCGTCACCGTAGAAATTGAAAAAATCATAAAGTCTGACTTGGATACCAACAGAATCGGGGCAAGTTTCCTTTGCAGTGCCTGCATATATGGAGTGCAAAGGACATTCATGCTCCGGTACAATTTTGCGGCGCATGAGTGGCGGCTGACACAGGTGAATCTATAACAGAGAGGTGTGAATTTGAAACAATATTTGTGCATTGATTTAAAATCTTTTTACGCATCGGTAGAATGCGTAGAACGAGGACTTGATCCCATGACGACCAATCTTGTTGTCGCTGATCCGGAGCGAACAGATAAGACGATTTGCCTGGCAATTACACCGGCAATGAAAAAACTGGGGATCAAAAATCGTTGTCGGGTCTTTGAAATCCCAAAAGGTGTGGATTATATCATGGCACCGCCCCGGATGCAGAAATATATAGACTATGCGGCAGAAATTTATGGGATTTATCTTAAATATATCTCAAAGGAGGACATCCATGTGTATTCGATTGATGAGGCATTTATGGATGTGACTGCCTATTTGCCGCTATATCAGATGACAGCAAGGGAACTGGGGCAGCGGATCATGAATGATATCAGTGAAAAAGTTGGTGTGAGAGCGACATGTGGAATCGGAACGAACCTGTATCTGACCAAGATAGCACTGGACATCATGGCAAAGCATGCAACGGATTTTATCGGAGAGCTTGATGAAGAGTCGTATCGGAGATCCTTATGGAGGCACAGACCGCTGACTGATTTTTGGAGAATAGGTGCGGGAACTGCGAAGAAGCTTGCAAATTACGGAATTTATACGATGGAAGATATCGCAAAAACGGATGAAGATTTTTTGTATCGGTTGTTTGGGGTAGATGCAGAATTACT
>OIZL01000163.1_pt1 | contig 57078 bp, 60 predicted proteins | sample 1588541 | NCBI WGS metagenome assembly OIZL01 (sample SAMN03283285) | human gut metagenome | biome: human-associated habitat; material: feces | host: Homo sapiens | place: Peru | collected 2012 | reverse complement strand
TTGTAAATGATGATAGTTTAATGCAAAATCATGAAAAAGGTAAAAAAAGACCAACTTATTTTACTATTAAAGATAAAAATATTTTGTGGTTTATACCAATAAGTTCTAAAATAGATAAATATAGAAAAATAATTGATAAAAAAATAGAAAGATATGGATTTTGTAATACAATTATAATTAGAAAAATAGCGGACGAGGAGGCGGCAATACTTCTTCAAAATGCATTTCCGACATTAGAAAAGTATATAGATCATGTACATACTGTTGATGGAGTTCCACTAAATGTACCAACGGATTTACAAAATGAAATAAAAAGTTTATTTAAAAATATGATTGGATTAAAGAAAAGAGGAACTAATTTATTTTTTACTGATATAGATAGTTTAAAAAAGAAAATGTTAGATGAAATAAAATGAGCAAATAAATGTAAGTTATTTAGTTCTTATTCGCTTTAAAAATTGGTTGTAATTAAATTCTAAAAAGAGCAGTTTATTAATTGCTCTTTTTGAATATTTCAAATTTTTTAGTTTGAATAAGTGAATAAATATATTTATAGGTGCCTGAAACTAATTGACCGATATATGTGCAAAAACCTGTTGGTAAAAATGAACATAATAATCTTAAAATTCTACAAGTTATATATGATATGTTGTGTTTTTGATTGTTATCTTTTATTTGTAAATAATTCCATTTGATTATAGCCGGTACATTTAAAACCATGTCTATAATTTGGATTATAACTATTATTATATAAATTTTTAAGTCTGGCTTATAGAACCAATATAAACTGATATTCATCATTATAATAGATACCAAAAGAAGACCTAATAATTTGTATGCATCTTTTAGAGATTTTTTGTAATTAAAATTATCTTTAGAAATATCAATTTTGGATACAGTACTAATGCTGGATAACATATCCCATTGGGTGTCAGATGTTAAACTATCAAAATTTATAGCTGTTAAATATTTTGTTCCATAAGATACACTGTTTTGAATGCCAGTTAAATAAATAAGTAACATTCCAAAATTACCAATAATATTAAAGGACACATTTTTGATATTTTTTTTAAACATTAAATTTGGTTTAACAAGCTTTACATTTTTACAATAATAATAGGCGATTAGAATGGCGTCTATTAGGATAGTTAATATAACTGATAAACAGTTTTTAATTATTAATGACAGTATTACAATACAACTTAGATTTGTTATATTAAAACATGTATTTATTTTGTTTGATAAATTGTTTTTATTTTCATAATAAAGTTTTTGCGATATAAGTTGCATTAAGAATCCGAAAAACATTATAAATACTGAGTATATAGCATAATAATGATAGACGCTTGTTTCTAAATTAAAAAATAATAAATATTTATCAATATTAATAGTTAGTATAATAGTAATCAAAAGTACAAGGACAGTTCCAAAAAGCATATTGGAATATACAATGTTTTTAATACTACTTTTACTATCAGTTATGTTTGGACCTACAGAAAATATCTCAGTAAAAATCATATAAAAAAATTGTAAGGGGTAAGTTATTATTAAAACGTTAGATATTTCTTTATTAATTATTAAACCTAAAGCTATCCATATTATAATAGGACATATAGATGTTAGGAAAATGTCTAAACTTATTTGTAAGAGTCTTTTCATATAGTGTATCCTTTCAAAAATAATATTACTAGTATGATTATAATAAAGTGATATGGCAAATGCAATGAATAAATATTACAAAAATGAAATATTTAATATTTTAATGTTGTGTTAAAATAGAGGTAGAGGGATGAGTTATGGATAAAATTTTAATAGCTGAAGATGATGAGAAGTTAAGAAATGAATTAGAGATATTTTTAAATAATAATGGGTATGAAACGACAAGTCTAAAAACGTTTGATGATACTTTAAATGATATATTAAAGATAAATCCTAGATTGCTACTTTTAGATATTAATTTGCCAGGTGCTGATGGTGAATATATATGCAAGGAGTTAAGGAAAAAATCTAATATGCCAATTATTATAATTACTAGTAGAGATAATGAAATCGACGAGTTGTTAAGTATAAATAACGGTGCTGATCATTATGTTACGAAACCATTTAATATTCATATTTTACTTGCTAAGATTCATTCGCTTTTAAGAAGAAGTAATATGATTAGTGGTAAAGTAGTAATTGATACTGGCGATTTTTTGTTTAATGTAGATAAAAGCACAATAGAGAAAGATGGAAATGTGTTAGAACTTACTAAAAATGAATTTAGAATATTAAAGATTTTGGTTCAAAATATAGATAAGATTGTTACTAGAGAAGAAATTATGGTTTGTTTGTGGGACAGTGACAGTTTTATAGGTGATAGTACGCTTACAGTTAATATGACTAGACTTAGAAATAAATTAGATGAAATAGGGCTAAATGGGCTTATAGAAACTAGAAGAGGTCAAGGTTATATTTTAAAAAGGAGAAAGTAATGATGAGTTTTTGGATGTTTCTAAAAAAAAAGATTGTACAGATAGTTTTGTTAATGTTTGCAGTTGTTACAATTGAGATATTTTTAATGATATATTCATTTGATAGTTTTATTAAGATTTATATTCCAGTGATAATTTTTGGCTTGTATATGGCTGGGTTTATTTATGAGTATCAGATAAAGAAAAGATACTATGATGAATTACAAAAAACAATTGACGAACTTGATGAAAAGTATTTGATTACTGAGATTATGAAAACGCCAAATTTTATAGAGGGTAAAATTTTAAAAAATATTTTAGGACAAGTTGATAAATCTATGCATGAGCAGGTTAATAAATATAAATATTTACAAGAAGATTATAAAGAGTTTATAGAACTATGGATTCATGAGGTTAAATTGCCACTTACTACTAGTAAAATGATTATTGAAAATAACAAAAATAAAGTTACTAGAAGTATAGAAGAAGAGTTAGATAGTATAGAAAATTATGTTGAGCAGGCTTTGTTTTATGCAAGAAGTAGTGCGGTAGAAAAAGATTATTATATAAGAAAATGTAATTTAAAGGATATTGTTAATGAAAGTATTAAAAAAAATAAGACTAGTCTTATTGAAGAAAAAGTTGATATTAATATTCATGATTTAGATAATGTAGTTAGTACAGATAGTAAATGGATAGTTTTTATTCTTGGTCAAATTATTCAAAATAGTGTTAAGTATAGAAATAAAAAATCATTATTAAATATTGAAGTTTATAGTGAGCCTAAAAAAGATAATACAGTGCTTTATATAAAGGATAATGGGATTGGTATAAAAAAGGAAGAGATTTCTAGAGTATTTGATAAGGGATTTACGGGTACTAATGGAAGATTAGCTGGTAAAAAGTCAACTGGGATAGGTCTATATTTATGCAGAAATTTATGTGAGAAACTTGGAGTATCAATAAATGTGAAATCTACTGATAGTGTAGGAACAGTGGTAAGTTTGGTCTTTCCAAACAGTAGTTTTGTGAGACTAAAATAATTGTTACAAAAGTGTAGACTTATTGTAAGGTAAATTAGTGGCAGATAATTATAAAAACTACTATAATTAAGACGTGTTTGAAAGGAGTTTTTATATGGAAAATATATTGGAAGTAAAAAATGCATTAAAGTATTATGGTAATAAGTCTAATTTAACAAAAGCTATTGATAATGTAAGTTTCAGTGTACATAAAGGTGAATTTGTTGGAATAATGGGAGCTTCTGGTAGTGGGAAGACTACGCTTTTAAACTGCATTTCGACGATTGATAAGGTTACAACAGGGCATATTTTTATTAATGGTGAGGATATTACTGAACTTAAGGGAAATGATTTAAATAAGTTTAGAAGGGAAGAACTTGGGTTTATATTTCAAGATTTTAATTTACTTGATACTTTAACTGCTTATGAAAATATAGCACTTGCTTTAACAATTCAAAAAGTAGATGCAAAAGAGATTGATAGAAGAGTAATGGAAACTGCTAAAAAGTTAGATATAGATAATATATTAAGTAAGTATCCATATCAGTTATCTGGTGGTCAAAAACAAAGAGTAGCATCAGCTAGAGCAATTATAACTAATCCTAAGCTAGTGCTTGCTGATGAGCCAACTGGAGCATTGGATTCAAAGTCTGCTAGACAACTGCTTGAAATTTTTAATACACTAAATCAAGAATTAGATGCAACAATTTTAATGGTTACACATGATGCGTTTACAGCTAGTTATGCTGATAGAATTATATTTATTAAAGATGGAAAGATTTTTAATGAATTATTAAAGGGTACCAATACTAGAAAAGAGTTCTTTGAGAAGATTATTGAGGTTCAAACTCTTCTTGGAGGTGAACTAAATGATGTTATTTAAATTATCTCTAAAAAACATGAAGAAATGTTTTAAAGATTATGCAATCTACTTCATAACTTTAATACTGGGAGTAGCAATATTTTATATGTTTAATTCCCTAGATAGTCAAGAGGCGATGCTTGAGGTTTCAAGTTCAACTAAAGAAATGATAAAACTAATGATTAATATGCTTGGGATGGTATCAGTCTTTATTGCAGTTATACTTGGACTGTTAATCGTATATGCTAATAGATTTTTAATAAATAGGCGAAAAAAAGAATTTGGGATATACATGACTCTTGGTATGGGAAAAAGAGATATTTCTAGAATACTATTATTTGAGACTATTTTTATAGGTATAATTTCTCTTATTATAGGTTTAGTGCTTGGTGTTTTTGGTTCACAGTTAATGTCTATTTTGGTTGCAAAACTTTTTGAAGCAGACATGAGTAACTTTGAGTTTGTATTTTCAAAAGGAGCATGCATTAAAACATGTATTTATTTTGCAATAATGTATCTAGCAGTAGTATTTTTTAATTCATTTACTGTATCAAGATATAAGTTAATTAATTTACTTAATAATGCAAAGAAAAACGAAAAAGTTAAAATGAAGAATCTAGTTGTTTGCACTTTAGTATTTTTATTATCTTGCTGTGGATTAGGATATGCGTACTATATTGTAACAAAGAAGATTTTTAAATTAAATGGTCTAGATGAAACTACTTTGTTTATAGCTATAGCGGTTTTAATTGGGGTAATTACTACAATACTAATTTTTTGGTCAATTTCTGGCTTAGCGTTGAAGATAGTACAAGCTAAGAAAAATACGTATTTAAAAGGAACAAATATGTTTGTCCTTAGACAGTTACATAATAAAATAAATACAACAGTTATTAGTATGAGTGTAATTTGTTTAATGTTATTTATGACAATTACGGCTCTATCTTCTTCACTGGCATTAAAAAATTCATTGCAAAAAGATTTAGAAAAAATGGCACCGGTTGATATCAATTTGATGAAAACAGCAAATTTAGAGAATTACAGTGGTGGTGAAAATTATTATTCTATTACTGAAAAAGAAGATTCTAAAAAGCCAATTACTTATACTCTAAAAGAGAGTGGTTTTGATATAAATCTTTTTAAAGATGTCATTGAAGCGCCTATATATTCGTTAGATAGTCTAACTTGGGAAAAAACGCTGGGAAGTACTGCTAGTGAAATTAGAAAGCAGTTTCCATTAATGAATTTAGAGACTTCTGAACATATAATGAAGATCTCTGATTATAATAAAATTGCCAAGTTATATGGTCTTAAAGAATATACTTTAGAAGATAATGAATATTTAATAATTAGTAATTATGAAAGTATTGCCAATATTAGAAATATGGGGTTAAGCAGTGGGGCATTAATAAATATAAATGGTAAAGATTATAAACCTAAGTATAAAGAGTGTAAGGATGGTTTTATACAAATTTCAACTAGTCATACTAATGTAGGAATTATTTTGGTTCCTGATAATACTTTATTTAATGAAGGAGATCAAAAATTATGGTTTTTGGCAGCAAATTATAATACTAAAGATAAGAATAGAAAAAAAGAAATTAATTTAATTTTTAGTGATAACTCAGATTATATGCAGAATTTGGGAGCATTTACTAATACACTTCGTAGTGAGACTAAGATTGGAATTACAGAGTCTAGTGTAGGTTTATCAACAATTGTAGTATTTATTGCAATATATTTAGGTGTGATTTTTTTAATAGTAAGCTGTGCTGTACTTGCTTTAAAACAGTTAACAGAAAGTTCTGATAATAAGCAAAGATATATTATTTTAAGAAAAATTGGTTGTGATGAAAAGATGATAAATAGTGCGTTGTTTAAACAGATTGCGATATTCTTTATGCTTCCTTTGGTTCTTGCAATAATTCATTCTATATTTGGCATACAGTTTGCTCTATCAATATTTGATACGCTGGTTTCAAAGAAGCAATTAATTCCATCAGTTATAATGACGGTAATATTGATGGGGCTTATTTATGGATGCTATTTTTTAGCAACTTATATTGGTAGTAAGAATATAATTAAAGATTATGATTAGAAGGGTAATTGGTAATTTGCTATTACTCTTTTATTTTAATAGACCGGGGATGATTAATAAAATATGGCAACTACTAAAGAATATAAAAATTTTATTTTAGAGCAGTTAGATACACTTAGTGATATAACTTATAAAAAGATGATGGGAGAGTACTTACTTTATTATAAGGGTGTATTAATTGGAGGGATATATGATAATAGGTTACTTTTAAAAATTGTGAGTACTAATAAAAAATATAGATTAAAAGAATCTATACCTTATAGGGGAGCAAAGAAGATGTATTTAGTCCATGACGTGGATAATAAAGAAATATTAAGAAGCATAGTATTTAGACACTTATATGGGATTAATAAACTAGTTAAATATAATAGTTTTTATATAGTTGGTTGTCTATATTGTAGATAACCTCTTTTTGAGTGTAATTGTCTTTTACTGAAAGATTTATGGTGTAGATGACACTTTCTATTAAGTTAGATTCATATAAATCATTAAATAGTTTTTTACTCATATTTAAAGATATAAAATTATTTTCTATTTCATAACTAATTTCTTTTGTGTCTTTTAGATAACTAATTAAACTAGTTTCATAGACGTTTTTGCTTGCTAATTCTTCAATAATTATTTCTATTTTTTCTTTGTTTTCGTTATTAACCATGGTAAATGGGACATAGTAATAATAGTCTTTAAACTTAGATAAGTAATAGATGGTGGTTTTCGTGCTACCTTTGATGTTTGTAACGTTATATTTTTGATTGATACCGTAGGAACGGTCTATTATTGTCGGAATTTGTTTACCGCTTGGCATTTTATTTAAAATGTTTCCTTCTATGTAAATAGAAATTTTATTAATATTTTCTAGGCTGGTTAGGGTGTAGACTAGAGAGCTAATTAGTTTATCTTCTTTTTCTTCATCTATTGTTAAGAATTGTTTTGAGAAATTTAGTTTTACTAGGTCGTTTTCAGTCTTTATTGAAAGCAACTTTGTGTTTTTGGGAATAATAGGAGCAAAGCCTTCTTTTAGTGTACTATTTTTAGATGAGTCTTCAGTAAGGTACTCGATTAGTTCGTATATTTGTTTTTCACTAGTTTTATTTACAGTTATAACAGATACTCTAGCGATATAGTTATTTTGATCTAGTAAATAGATAATACTAGTGTTACTTTCGTTTTTTGCGTTATTAATAGATGTTTCTTCTTTTTTGGTTGGAAAAAGATAGACTATTAGAATTAAAATAATGCTTGAGATTATTAAAAATGATTTCTTTTTGATTATTCTTGTTAACATTAAGCACCTCATTAAAATATATTCTTTAAAATGAAAAAAAGTCGTATAAAACGACTTAAATACTTAATTCTCCTAGTTTTAGTAACTCTACTATGGCGCCTGAACGACCTTTGACGTTAAGTTTTTGCATTGCATTAGAAATATGATTGCGTACTGTTTTTTCACTGATTTTTAGAATGATACTTATTTCTTTAGTGCTTTTATTTTGAATAAGTAATTCAAATACTTCTTTTTCACGAGTGGTTAATATTTTTTTGACCATGATTTCCCTCACTTTCAAATCTTCCATAGTATTTTATGTAAGATAAGAGAGTAAGGTTACGCTAGTTATTGGTATTTGACAGTGATATATTTTTTTTCGCTAAATTCTTTTTGTATAGTTCTCATGATTTGGTTGGCTTTTTCTGGTGAACTATCTTTTGCAGCAACTGTAACATTTATTTGGTCATTTTTAATTTTAATAAAGCTTTTGATTTTATGTTCTTTTAAAACTAATTCTTCTAGAGCTGCTTCTTTACCTTTATTTAAATTAATTAGTAGAAGTTTATTGTAGGCATTGCTTTTATCTTCAGCGCTTACTGATTTGTCTTGAAGAGTTTCTTCTAGCTTACTAATTTCTGATAAGGTTTCTTCATCGTTTTCAATTCTTAGGGATGCTAGAGAGTCTTCGCTATTGATTGAGACTTTACTTTCTTCGCTGTTTGTTTCTGAAGATTTGAGTAAGTTTGACAAAGTTTCATTTGGAAGTGCTACATAATAGACTGTTAATACCAAAATAATACTAAATAAAGTTAAGAACCATAGTTTTTGTTTATTTATCATAGTTTCCTCCACTAGTAAATTATATTACTTTGATTTATTAATATACCTAAATCATGAAAGTAAATATATGAAATAACATTCTTCTTAGTATTCTAAAAAACATATTAACCTCCTTTGTTAATTGCTCATTAGAGATTTCTCTCTATTAGTTATTGTTGTAAAGAAAGTAGTTATTTCCTTTTTTTATTTTCATTTTTCTTTTTGTTTGGTAAAATTATTCTAGGTGGTATTATGGAGAAGTTAGTTTATTATTTTATATATTTTTTTGTGTTTTCAGTTGTAGGGTATATATGTGAAGTTACTTATGTATATATTTGCAATAAAAAATTAGTTAATAGGGGTTTTTTACATGGACCTTATATACCAATATATGGAAATGGTGCTATTTTTATTACGCTTGCTCTTGGGCAGTGTAAGAATGTTATTTTAGTTTTTTTAGGAAGTATGTTAATTTGTAGTATTTTGGAATATGTTACTAGTTATGTGATGGAAGTTATTTTTCATAATAGATGGTGGGATTATAGTAAGCAAAAGTTTAATATTAATGGAAGAGTTTGTTTAAAGAATGCTTTGCTTTTTGGAATAGGAGCGATAGCAATTGTTTATCTATTAAATCCGATATTTAATAAGTTCTATTATATGATAGATTTTAAAATATTAAAGTATATTTGCTTAGGTTTAATGTTTATTATGGGACTAGATTTTGTAATAAGCTTTAGTGAAGCAATTAAGTTAAGTACTATGATTGATTGTTATAATAAATTTATTAATGGGTGTGCAAATATTAAAAATGTTAAATTTGATAAATTTAAAACTAGGCTTTTTAATGCATATCCTAACTTGATATTTACTAATAAAAAGTTTGGTAGTTTTTTAAAAAAGAACCTAGGTAAATTTAAGAAAAAAATAAATTGGTAATTATTAAAATCACTAATTTTTTTTAGTTATCAACAAAATAAAAAAAATTAAAGGAAATAGTAACTTTCTTTACAACAATAACTAATAGAGGGAGGAAAGATGAAAAGTTATGTTGTAAGACAAGAAGATGAAGCTGATTGCGGAGCTTGCTGTTTGCTGTCTATTTTACTTTATTATGGGGGATATATGCCACTAGAGTTAATCAAGGTCGATACCTTAACAAATAAAAATGGTACTAATTTTTATAATATTAAAGTAGCAGCAAATAGATATGGTTTAGATGTTACTGGAAGAAAGCAATTAAAAATAAGTGGTAATGTTCCATGTATAGCACAAGTAAATATTAAGGGTTTATTTCATTTTGTTGTTATATATAAGATTACAGATAAAAGTCTTTTATTAATGGATCCAAGCAAAGGACTAGTTAAAGTGAATTTAGATGATTTTTATAAAGTATTTACTGGTTATACTTTGGAGTTTACTCCGACAAGTGCAGTTATATATTATAAGCCTAAATCATTATTTATTAACTGTTTAAAAGATGCTTTTTTAAGTAATATTAAAGTTATATCTTTATTATTAGTTGTTTCTTTACTAGTTGTATTTTTAAGTTTATATAGTACGTCTATGATTGAAATAGTAATTAATAATAGGAATAAGCTCTATATTTATGTTTTTATCTTTATGATTTTATTAAAAGTTTTATTTTGTTATTTAGAAAATATCTTAATTGCTCATTTAAATAAAAATATAAATAATAAAATAACTTTTAGTTATCTAGAGCATTTATTTTTTCTCCCTTTTAAATATTTACAGTTAAAGAAGAAAGGAGATTTAATTAATCGGTTACAGGATTTAAATGGAATTAAAGATTATTTTTCAGTGGGTATAGTTGAAAGTGTTATTAATATTTTATATATATTAGTTAGTAGTATTATTCTAATTAAGATTAATTTAAAATTATTTATGTTACTATTATTTTTTAGTATTTTGTATTTGCCGATTGCTATTTATAAAAGTAAGAAGATTTATTATGAAATAGAGAAGATGATAGAAAATGATAATGAGCTTATGGATGATTTAGTTAGTGGAATTAATAATCTTTGGACTATAAAAGTATTAAATAAATCAAAGTTTGTTTTAAAAAATATTAATGAAAAGTTACATACTGGATATTTTAGTCATTTTTTGTTTGATAAAAAAAGAGCTAGAAATGATTTATTAAATAGTTTTTACGAAAGTATATCTTTTGCAGGATTAATTATTTTTGGAAATTTATTGAATGTAAAACTTTCCTTATTAGTTGTTTTTATTTTTATATATAATTACTTTAGTTCAGGAGTGAAATTCTTTTTAGATTTTATTCCTAATTATTTATATTTTAAGAGTACTTATCAAAGAATTAATAGTTTGTTTTATCTTGAAAAAGAGAAAGATGAAGGAATTAAATGGGTTAATGGAGATATAACTATTAGTAATTTATCTTTTAGTTATGATCTTAAGAATATTTTTGATAATTTTAATTTATTTATTCCAATGGGAAGTAAGATATTATTAAAGGGCGTTAATGGTAGTGGAAAAAGCACGCTTTTAAATATTTTATTTAAAATTACTGATAAGTATAGTGGTCTTATAACTATAAATAATCATAATTTAAAAGAAATTAATTTTAATGAGGTTAGAAATAATATTAGTTATGTTAGTCAAAACGATAGTTTATTGCCAGGCACAATACTTTATAATATTTTATTGGATGAAGATTATAATGATTTAAGGTTTAGGAGGATTAGTTCATTACTTTATCTTGATAAGATTATTAATAATAAGGTTAATGGTATAAATACAGTAATAAGGGATAATTTAAGTGGAGGTGAAAAACAAAGAATTATCTTAGCAAGGGCTTTGTATAAAAAGTTTGATGTGTTGTTACTTGATGAAGCACTTAGTGAGGTGGACTATCATTTTAGAACTAAAATAGTTTCTAATATTAATAACTATTATAAAGATAAAACAATTATTATGGTTAGTCATAATGAGGAGAAATATAAGTTTGATAAAGTTATTAATTTAACTGTTAGAAAGGATTGGTATGTTAGATAATAAAGAACTTTTAGAGATTGAAGGTGGAGCAATAAAATGGTCTATTGGAATTATTTTAGGTGCATTTGCTTCATTACTTGCGGGAATTATTGATGGTTATCTAAGACCTGGGAAGTGTAACTAATGAGTGATAAAGAAATGGTATTAGTATATGGTGGTTTTAGTACTACATTACTTAATTCTTTAGCAAGAATTTTGACAGTAGTTTTTAATATTGGAAAGTCTGTTGGAACATCTATTAGAATGATAAGACAAAAACAAAAATGTTAGTTACAAAATGATCTTTTTTTGATATAATTGTTAAGGGTGCAATCAATATGGATAGCAATATAAAAAAAGTATTAAAAAAGTTAGAAGATAATGGATATGAAGCTTATATTGTAGGTGGTTTTGTTAGAGATTATTTGCTTGGCAATGAGACTACTGATGTTGATATATGTACTAATGCACTACCAAAAGATGTTTTAAAGATTTTTGATATAAAGAAAGAGACATCTTTGTATGGTTCAATTAAAATTACTACTAAGAAATATAATTTTGATATTACTACTTATCGCACTGAGAGTAATTATGATAATAGAAGACCTACTAATGTTATTTATGTAAATAATTTAATAGATGATATTAAAAGAAGAGATTTTACTATTAATTCACTTTGTATGAATAGTGATGGAACAGTTATAGATTTACTTGGTGGTAAAGAAGATATTGAAAATAGATTAATAAAAGTAGTTGGGGACACTAATTTAAAGTTAAAAGAAGATCCTTTAAGAATTTTAAGAGCTATAAGATTTTCTATTGTTCTTGATTTTAAATTAGATGATGAAATAATTAATTTTATTAAAAATAATAAAGATTTAATAAAATCATTGTCTTATACTAGAAAAAAAGAAGAACTTGATAAAATATTGGTTTCTAAAAATGCTGCAAAAGGATTAGAATTTTTAAAAGAGTATGATTTACTTGAGACTTTAGAGATTAATTATGATAAGATAACTATTGTTCCTGATTTACTAGGTATGTGGGCACAGATTAGTTATTCTGAAAAGTATCCTTTTACAAGAGATAATATAAGTATGATTAATAAGATTAGAAAAATTATTGAGTTTGGAAAGTTTTCTAATGAAGTACTATTTTTTAATGATTTGTATACTTTACTAGTTAGTTCTGAGATACTTAAAGTATCAAAAGAAAGTGTTTATGATGCTTATAATTCTTTACCTATTAAAAGTAGGGATGAGTTAGCTATTAAGCCAAAGGATATTATTGATATATTAAATATTATTCCTTCTAAATTAGTTAAAGATATTTATGATGAGATTTTATTAAAGGTTATTAATGGAGATTTACTTAATAGTAAAGAAGAATTAACTAGATATGTTTTAAATTATAAGGAGTGAGTGACATGAGTAATACAATTTTGGAAGGGTTAGTTAAAGAAAAAGATTTTACTTTTAAAAAGCTGTTATTCAAAATTGTAAAAAGTTTTAAGTTAGATGTTAACGAACTTTTATTACTTGTATACTTTATAAATGAAGATAAACCTTGTCTAGATATTAAGAGAATAGCACTTATTACTTATATGGATGATAAGGATATTATGAGTGCTTTTTCTTCTTTAAGTACTAAAGGGTTAATTAAACTTTCAGTTATTAAAGATTCTGGTAAGATAACTGAGATAGTAGATATTAGTAATACTTATAAAGCAATGGTAAGTGATATTAATATTAAGATTAAGAAAAAAACTAATGATGATGTGTTTTCTACTTTTGAAAAAGAGTTTGGTAGACCATTATCACCTATGGAATATGAAATTATTAGAGCTTGGATAGCTAGTGGAATGAGTGAAGAACTACTTATTGGAGCACTAAAAGAGGCTACATTTAATGATGTACGTAATTTAAGATATATTGATAAAATCTTGTTAGAGTGGGCTAATAAAGGTTTTAAAACTATGGATGAGGTAAATAATCATCTTAAAAAAAGAGTGAAAAAAGAAGAGAAGAAGGAACTATTTGATTATGACTGGCTTTCAGATGGGGAATGATTTATATAAAAAGTTAGATTATTATATTCCTAACCCAAAGTGTGAACTTAACTATAATAAAGATTATGAGTTATTGATAGCGACAGTTTTAAGTGCTCAGTGCACTGATAAAAGAGTAAATATGGTTACTAGTGAGTTATTTAAAAATAGAGATTTAAATGATATAGCTAGTATGAGTTTAAGTAATATTAAAATGATAATTCATAGTCTTGGTTCTTATGAAAAAAAAGCAGTTTATGTTAAAGTTATTGCAAGTAGATTAGTAAATGATTTTAATTCTTCTGTTCCAAATAACAGAGGCTATTTACTTAGCTTGCCTGGTGTTGGGACAAAGACGTGCAATGTGGTGTTAAAGAATCTTTTTAATGAGCCTTCAATTCCAGTTGATACACATGTTATGAGAGTTTGCCAAAGATGGAAGATAGCAAGTCTTAGTGATAGTCCTCAAGTGATAGAAAGAAAATTACAGAAACTTATTCCGGTAGATAAGTGGAATAGAGTAAGTGAACAAATACTTTTATTTGGTAGATATTTTTGTACTTCTAGAAATCCAAAGTGTGAAAACTGTTTATTTAAAGAAAATTGTCAATATAAAAAGAAGTGATTTTTTGTAAGTCACTTCTTTTTTAACAACCGCTTGTAAGGTTTCTATTTAAAGTTTTAGTTTTACCGTTATATGTTACAATATGCATAACTTGGTAGCTTTCGTTACAGCTTAGAGTTTTACAATCAACTTCATTATTGTTTTGATAACATTCATCAGTAACAGTGGCACTTGATGTAACGTCATATCCATTATCTAAAACTTTTACTAATTTGTTATTACTTTTTAAATCGTAATATTCTGAAACAGTTATTGTACTACTTCCATTTAATTGTGGTGTCCAATTATTAGTCGGTTCAGGAGTAACACTTCCTTCAGGATTTACAGTAACAGTTGTTCCACTAGACATATTATTTTTAAATATTGAGTAAGAAGATTTTACTGTAAATGTAGTCTTACCAGTTAGTACGCCTGTATAAGTATATTTACTATTAGTTGTAAAGCCTAAGTCAGTAGTATTTCCATTTGTTGTAACGTAAATGTGATAACCAATATTACCGATATTAGCACGATTATATTCTAATCTTTGATTATAATATTTTTCACTCCATGGTTTATATCCTTCATCAAAGTAAGTTTTTAAGAATGTTTCATCAATGGCTTGTGGAGTAGCTATGTTGTTCCAAGATAACTCAACAGCTCCTTGCAAGTAATCTGCTTTTAAATTTGTTGGATTATCTAATTGTTTAAAACGATATGATTCTTCATCAGGCACTGTACCTTTTTTGAAATATTCTGTGCTTCTTAGTTTTGCTGGTGTTGCAGCACTTGCTAGAGCTAAAGGTTCGGTTTCTAATTCTATTTCAGCTTGAACAACGCTTGATGGTTGAATCCATCTTGAGTTAGGTTCCATAATATTTTTAATAAGTAATTTTATCATTGGTTTTTTAATTTTACCAGCATCTTCATTAAGAAGATGAGTTTCTTTTGTTGTTTCTTTATATCCGATCCAAAGACTGATTGTATAGTCTGGCGAATATACCATTTGCCATGAATCACCAATAACGTTTCCTTTGATTCCTTCATTTTTTAAATAGTTTGAGTCTACGGTTGATGTTCCTGTTTTACTTGCAATGTCAGTTCCAGATTTTGAACCAGCAGCTACATAGTTACTTGTAACAGCATTTTTTAAAATCATATTTACCATAAATGCGGTAGCTTCGCTCATTACAGTTCTTTTTTCTGGAGTAACAGTATAAACCTCACCGGTATCTAAATATTCTAAGCTTGTAAATGAATATGGCTCTATGTATACGCCACCTCTTGCAAATGTAGCATAAGCTGCTGCCATTTCTAATGGGTTTGTTCCTGAGAAACCTCCGATACTATGAGATTCGTTGATGTAACCATTTTCATATTCAGGGGTAATTCCTAAATTTGTAACAAATGTTTTGATTTGATCTTGGGTAAGAGCTTGGAAAGCTTGAAGAGCAGGGATATTTCTTGATGTCCCTAAGGCAGTATTTATAGTCATAATTCCCATATATGTGTTATTCCAGTTCTTTAAGTATCCACCACCAGAGTAGGTGTATTTATCATCTATAATCATTTTGCCAGTAGACCAGTTTAAGTATTCAATAGCTGGACCGTAGTCAAATATTGGTTTAGCTGTTGATCCTGGATGTCTTTTAATTTGAGTTGCGTAATTATATTCTAATAATCTTTTACGGTTTCTACCAGCACCAATAGCACTTATTGAACCGTTATCATTATCTATTACTACCATAGCTGCTTGAACAGTATTATTTATCCATTTATAATTTTTACCATTATAGATATCGTTAATAGCATCTTGCTTGCTAGGATTTAAAGTTGTTTTTATTTGCATTGAAACTTCGTAAGGATTTTTACCAGTTCTTTTTTTAACTTCCTCAACTACTGTATCAATAAATCCTTGATACTGGTTAGCAGTACTAGAACTTTCAATTAATAAACTTTTTAGAGGAATAGATTTAGCAATTTCACATTCTTGTTCGCTAATATAGCCGTGTCTTTTCATTAAGTTTAATACTTGGTTACGACGGCTTTCAGCTTTTTCTGGATAGTCAAATGGGTCATAAGCAACTGGTGCTTGGAATAAACCTGCTATTGTAGCAGCTTCAGGAAGTGACAACTGACTTACGGATTTTCCAAAGTATACTTGGCTTGCTTGTTCAATACCCCAAGAGCCACCACCTAAGTAAGGTATATTTACATAATACTCAATTATTTGTTCTTTTGAATACTGTTTTTCTAAAACGAATACAGAAAGATATATATCAGTAAACTTTCTAATGATTCCTTTGATACCAGTTGCTTCATTGTTAGTTAATCTTTGTTTAGCAACTTGCATGGTTAGAGTAGAAGCACCACCAGCACCGCTTTGACCTAAAACTTGACCGATTGTGGCTTTTAAAAATCTTGCCATATCAACACCACTGTGTTGAAAGTATCTTGAATCTTCGGTAGCTACTAGGGCATCAATAAATACCTCAGGTAGTTCATCGTAAGTTACTTTTTGTCTATTTTCGGTTCCTAATCTAGCAAATTCTTCACCGTTTTTATCAAGCAAGATAGAAGCTTCTTTAGTATATAAACTTTCTACATCAAATTTAGGGGCTTTAATTACAACATAAGCGAAGAACACTAAAGCAAGAGCGAAGCCAACTACTAGAAATAACATGATGATAATTAATATTTTTTCAGCAATGTTACCTTTCTTAAAAGTTTTCTTAAACTGACTTATTGTTTTATTATCTTCTTTTGGCGTTTTTTTGCTTCTTTTTTTAATTTTTATCTTTTTCATAAATAAAATTCCTTCCTAAAATAATCTATCTATTTCTTTTAAATAATCTAGAGTAGGGTTATAGTTTAATTTAATTTCTATTCCACATGCTTTAATAAATTCATAAGGAATACTTTTTCTAGAATTACTATGGATAAATTCTAATAATATTTTACCATCTAATATAAAAAATTGCGAGTTAATTTCTATTATTAAAAATGATATACCACCATTATCAATAATTCTTTCTATGTGTTTTAACTGATGACTATGAATATTTGATAGAGCAAAGCTGGTTTTACTTTTAGTACTTTTAGCATCAAAATCTAAATATTTGCCTTTATATACGCCGACATAATCTAATGTAGATTTTTGCTTTAATATGCCTTCAATATATTCAGTTTTACCTTTATATGTGACTTTTTTAATATCTACGGGAGTAGGCTTTTTATAAATGATTGCTTGGTTTTCTTTTAAATAATAATCATTTGCTTCATTTATTAAATTTTCTAAGTCCATTCCGCGATTTGCATAGTTGATAAATTTTTGATACTCTTTTTTTGCTTTGCCTGGATATAACAATGTAATCACCAACTTGATTATACTAAATTATTATGGGTAAATGCTATAAATAATGGCTGAGGTTTGCATTTTTTGACACTATTTTATATAATAAGGTTGTAGAAAAGAGGAACTTATGAAAATTGATAGTTCAAATTTAAGTACAATTGCAGTTAGAACAAGTCAGTATCCTACTGATAATAAGCCAGAATTTTTACTTGTTGGTAGAAGTAATGTTGGCAAGAGTAGTTTTATTAATACACTTTTGGGAAGAAAAAATTATGCTAAGACTAGTGCAACACCTGGTAAAACGCAAACATTAAATTTTTATATTTGTAATGATGAATTTTATTTAGTAGATGTTCCTGGTTATGGATACGCTAATACAGATAAAAGTACGCAGAAGAAACTTGGGTTAATGATAGAGGATTATCTTAAGACAAGAACTAATTTAGTTAGAGTTTTTATGCTAGTTGATGGCAGAATGAAGCCTACGGAAAATGATGTTTTGATGTATAATTATTTGAAATATTATAATGTACCAACAACAGTAATTGCAACTAAGTATGATAAATTAAAAGCAAAGGATAGAGATAAAAATATTAAAAATGTTTCTTTAGTTCTTAATCTAAATGAAGATGATAAAGTAATAGCTTTTTCTAATGTTACTAAAAAGGGTAAGGAAGAAGTTTTAAATGTTATTTTGGAAGGGCTTAAGGAAAATGAGGAGTAAAAAAGGGTTTACGCTAGTTGAGCTTCTAGCAGTTATTTCAGTTTTAGCAATTGTTATGGTGATAGTTATCCCAGCAGTAAGTAATAATAGTAAGACAGCAAAAGAGGGGATTTTAAAAACTAAACTGGATTTAATTGTTGATCAGTCTATTATATGGGGACAAGATCATATTAACTATTTTGTAAATGAATCAGCACCACTACAAGAGTGCACGACGAGTGATGATTTAGTTAGTTGCAAGATTAGTTTTGATGCTTTAGCTAAAGAGGGCTATGTAAAGTATGATGATGGTGAAATAATAAGTGATCCAACTAAAAGAAGAGATAATTTAAATAATGAAAAAATAGATATTTTTTATGATAAGAAGAAAAATGATGTAAGTGCTACTTATGATAGTAGTCATTTGTTTGATTAAATTCCCATTTATGGGTTTTTATTTTGTCCATTTTATGGTAAAATTAGTGAGAAAAAAGAGGTGTTTTGCGTGAGAAAGACTGTTTGTTTAATTGGTAGACCAAATACTGGGAAGTCAACACTATTTAATAGATTAATAAATGAAAAGAAAGCTATTATCGATGATATGCCAGGAGTTACGAGAGATAGAATTTATGGGATTGTTAATTATAAAGATAAAAGTTTTAATCTAATAGATACTGGCGGTATAGATTTAGCAAAAGAAGATTTTAATGAAAATATTAAGATGCAGGCAGAACTTGCGATAGATGAGTCTGATGTTATTGTTTTTGTTATTGATGGAAAAACTGATGTTACGAGTAATGATATTTTGATTGCTAAGATGTTAAAGAAGACTGATAAAAAAGTGATTGTTGCAGTAAATAAATTAGATGAGACGCATCAAAATGATTTAATGTATAATTTTTATGAACTTGGTTTTGATTTAATTTTGCCGATAAGTGCAGAACATAATAAGGGAATAAGTGTGCTTCTTGATGAGATAACAAGTGATTTTAATGCTTATACGACTGAAGAAGATGAGGCAATTTTAAAATTTTGTATTATTGGTAGACCTAATGTAGGAAAGAGCTCGTTAATTAATGCCTTATTAAATGAGGATAGAGCAATTGTTTCTAATGTTGCGGGAACTACAAGGGATGCAGTTGATACAAGATTTACTTATGATAAGAATGATTATATTGTTATTGATACTGCCGGGATGAGAAAAAGAGGAAGGGTTTATGAGAATATAGAGAAATATAGTCTTCTCCGTAGTATGAAAGCAATAGATAGATCTGATGTATGTGTGCTTGTAATTAATGCTGAAGAAGGTATTATAGAGCATGATAAACATATAGCGTCTTATGCACTTGATGCTGGTAAAGCAATGGTTATAGTAGTAAATAAATGGGATTTGATTGAAAATAAAGATGAGCAGATGAAATTCTGGATAAAAAATATTAGAGCTAATTTTCAGTTTATCCCGTATGTTAATATAGTATTTTTATCATCTAAGACAAAAGCAAGAATACATACATTGATGCCAGAAATTATTAAAGCTTATGAAAGTGCTAGAAGAGAAATTAAGACAAGCGTTTTAAATGATGTTGTTAGGGAAGCTATTATGCTTCATGAACCACCTAGTTATAAGGGAAAAAGACTAAAGGTTTATTTTGTTAATCAGTGTGATACTAAACCTCCTAAGTTTGAGTTTTCAGTTAATAATAAGAAACTTCTTCATTTTAGTTATGAAAGATATTTAGAAAATCAAATAAGAGCTAATTTTGATTTGACTGGTACGCCAATTATTTTGAAGTTTACAAATAAGGGTGATAAGGGTGAATAAGAAAGTTACTTTAATTTCTATTTTAATATTGTTATTAGTTGCTGGAGGTGTGTTTGCTCTTGTTAAAATTATGAATAATAAAAAAAGTAGTGTTAGTACTTTAAAGGTGATTGTTACTGAAACATATAAAGGGTATGCTCTTGCTCAGGTAATTGGAGATAGTGATTTAGATATTGTTGAAGTGCCACTAGATGGGTTAAATGTAGGTGATGAACTTATTTTGGATGTTAAAGAAATTATGGAAATTTATCCACCTAAGGTTGTTTTAAATTCTTATGAGATTGTAAGTGATAAATCTGAGAATACAACGATGACTACAAGTACAACTACAACGACAGCACCAGAAAATAGGACGACAACTACGACAAAAAAAATTACTTCAACAACTAAAACAACTATAAGACAAACTACACCAGCTAAGATTTCAGAAAATACTTATAAAAGTGCTGATGATAGTGTCTTAGAAACTACTTCTGAAATGTTAAAAGATAAAAATAGGAATGTAATAAAAGAGAATTTTATAAAAATAGTTGACTTTATCTTTTATGATAGTGATATCAATGGCTATTATTTTAAAGATTTAACTAATGGAGCTAAACTAAAAGTTATTTACTATGCTACGATGTTAGATAATTTAATTAATAAAGAATTTCCTTCTTATAAAAAAAGCTTAAGTGAGAAGTATAATAATACGAAAGCAAAACTCGTTAAACACTATTTAGAGAAAAGCTCAGAATATTGCAAGGATAATGAAAATGTTTGTAAGCAAGCAAAGAGTGACTTTACAGTTTTAAAGAAGAGTTTAAATATTACCTTTGATTTTATAAAAGGACTTTGTCAAGATGGAACACAAAAACTAAAAGAATGGTATGAGATTTACAGTGGAAAATAAGATTTTTTTAGATGGTGAAGTAATTACTTATGTGGTTATAAGAAAGAGAATAAAAAATGCTTATTTTAGGTTTAAAGATGGAAAACTTGTGGTAAGTGTAAATTATTTAGTTAGTGATAAAAAGATAGAGAAAATGCTTCATGATAATGCTAAGGCTATTTTGAAACTTCAAGGTAGAGTAAAACAAAGAAGTGAAGAGAAACTTAGTTATTTAGGAAATGATTTAGATTTAATAATTAGAGATGATAAACCCAAAATGATTGGTGATGTTATTTATGCCAGGTCATTTGATGAAGCTAAGAATTATATTTACTCTTTAGCTTTAAAAGTTTTTGAGTCAAGATTAATGCAAGTTAGATGTAATTTTGATGATTTACCAGATTTTAAATTAAAAAGTAGATTGATGAAGACAAAGTGGGGAGTATGTAATATATCTAGTATGAGTGTTACGTTAAATACTAGTTTGATAATGAAAGATGTACATTTAATTGATTATGTTTTAGTACATGAGTTATCACATTTTAAATATATGAATCATTCTAAGGATTTTTGGAATTATGTTGGGGAGCATTATCCATATTATAAACAAGCAAGAAAGGAGCTTAATTATTAATGATAACATCTATAAATAATAAAAAAATAAAAGAGTATGCTAAATTAAATGATAAAAAATATAGGGATTTATCTAGTCTTTTTATAGCTCCAGGTGAGCATTTAGTTGAAGAAGCAATAGAAGCTAATTTAGTTAAAGAAATATTTATTCTTGATGGTGAAGAAAAATTTGAAGGAATAGTTGTTAGTGAAAATGTGATGAAAAAGATATCAGGGCTTACTAGTGCTCCTAGAGTTTTGGCAGTTGTTCATAAGAAGGAAAACAGGATAGATGATGGTAATGCCCTTATTTTAGATGGAATAAGTGATCCAGGAAATATGGGAACGATTATCAGATCAGCAGTAGCTTTTGGCTATAAAAATATTATAATAAGTGAGAACTCTTGTGATGTTTATAATTTAAAATGCATTAGAGCTAGTGAAGGGATGATTTTTAAAGTAAATATTTATATAGGGGATATTATATCTAAAATAAATGAATTAAAAGATAAGCATTATGTTATTTATGGAACTGATGTAGTTAGAGGTAGCAAACCAGCTAGAGAAGAAAATAGACATGCGATAGTAATTGGCAGTGAAGCTAAAGGGATGCGTGATGAAGTAAAAAAAGAATGTACAAAATTTTTACATATACCAATGAGCGATGATTGTGAAAGTTTAAATGCAGGAGTTAGTGCTAGTTTGCTTATGTATATACTAGGTGAAAATGTATGAAATTAGATTTTTTATTAAAACAAAAATTTGTAAATAAGGGAGTTTATAATAATAAAAATGTAATAGAAAATACGTTGCCAGCGTTTGATTTAGCTATTAAAGGTAATTTTGGAATATGCTTTAGAGTTAGATGTACAAAAGATAATAAAGTAATAGTTTATGATGATGAAAACTTTGCTAGATTACTTAAAGTAAAAGATAGTGTAGAAAACGTTAATTATGATGATATAGCTTATCTATCTTCTTATCATGTTCCCTTATTAGAAGAGGTACTAAATTTTATTAATGATAAAACGCCAGTTATTATTAATTTGGCTAGTGTGTATGATAAAAAAGTGACTAAGGAAATAATAACTATATTAGATAAATATCATGGAAGATTTGCAATTGTAAGTAATAATTCTAAAACTATTAGTTATTTTAATAAAGTAAGAGAAAATTATATTCTTGGAGAAATTGTTAGTAAGCAAAAACCAAGTATTTATTCTTTAGGTAACTTTATAGCACATTATATGATTAAGACAGATTTTAAAAGTGTGAATATAAAACATTATAATTCTAGTGAGTTATTAAATTTTAAAAAGTTAGAGGTTCCATTAATTGGGTATTTGATTACTGATCAAAGGCAGCTAAATAGCTATAATGATTATTTTGATAATATTGTGGTGGATGGAAATATTTTTAATATATAAGAAGGATTGTTATGAAAGATAAATTATGGATAGGTAAAATTGTAAATTATTTTGGCATTAAAGGAGAACTTAAGGTTGTTTCTGATTTTGAGATGGCTGATAGGGCTTTTAAAGAAAATAATACAATATATATTAATAATGAGAAGCATTTGGTGACAGGCTGCCGTTTTCATCATCATAATTATTTAGTTAAGATTGATCATATTAATGATATAAATCAAATTACTAAGTATATAGGTTATGATATTTATATTGATAGGAATACTTTAAGTTTAAGTGATGATGAATATTTGCTTGATGATTTGGTCGGTTTAGATGTTTGCGATGGTGATGAATTTATTGGAAAGGTAGAGTCTGTTAATAAAAATAAGGTTAATCCATTAATAAAAGTTAAAGGATTTTATATTCCAATATACGGAAATTATATTGTTAAAGTAAGTTTAAGTGAGAAGAAGATATATTGTAAAAATATAAGTAGTTTAATGTTGTAGGTGATGATTAGTGGAAATTATAGTATTGTCGCTTTTTCCAAAGATGTTTGATGGCTTTTTAAGTGAGTCAATAATAAAAAGAGCGATAGATAAAAATATTGTAAATATTAGAGTAATTAATTTTAGGGATTATTCGGTTTATAATAATAATCAAGTGGATGATACTCCTTATGGTGGAGGAGCTGGAATGGTCTTAATGTGCGATCCAATATTTAGATGCTTGGATGAAATTAGAGATGATGATTCTTATGTTGTTTTACTTTCACCGGAAGGAAATAGATATAATCAAGAAAAAGCTAGAGAATATAAAAATATTAAAAAATTGATAATTATTTGTGGTCATTATGAGGGCTTTGATGAAAGAATTAAAGAGGAAGCCGATGAAATAGTGTCAGTTGGAGACTATATTTTAACTGGTGGAGAAATTGGAGCGATGGCAATAATTGATAGTGTAATTAGATTAGTGCCAGGTGTTATTAATAATGAAAGCTTAGATGATGAAAGTTTTAATGATGGGCTTTTAGATTATCCAGTATATACTAAACCAGAAGAATATAGAGGAAAGAAAGTGCCAAGTATTCTTTTATCTGGAAATCATCAAAAAATTAAAAATTATAGACATAATGAAAGAATTAGGGTTACTAAAGAAAAAAGACCTGATTTATTAAGTGAAGATGTATAGAGTTTTTAGATTAAATGATAAACTTAAGCTTAATGATATAATATTTTTTGATGGTTATGAAATAAAAATAAAGAAATGTAATTTAGTAATAATTAAACAAGAGTGGGTTAATAAATTAATTAGTATGCTTTATGATAAGAATTATAATGATTTAATTAGTAGAATACTTTTATTTTTAGATAATGATTCTAGTGATGATGCTAGAGATTTACTTGAAGAATTACGAGCTGTTAGAATGATTTTGTATAATAAATATGAAAAGTATTTGGATAAAAAAACACTTAATAAGTATTTATTTAAAATTGTTTTATTAAAAAGTGAATTAGAGCAAAGAGTATTAAAAAAAGAAAATAATATAGTTAGAGGAAGACAAATGTAGTTGTTTTCTTTTTTTATGATTTAGGTTATTGAAATTATATTTAAATTTTTATATAATGGTATAAGGATAGATAGGTATAAATTAGATGTACTTTTGGAGGTCACATATGAGAGAAAAGTATAGGAAAAGATTGTTAATATATGTTGGAATTTTGTTTTGCTTGATTTCATTAGTTGGTGTGAGTTATGCTGTTTTTAATGGTTATGCTTCACAAAGTTCAACAAATTCACTTGCTGCTACGTGTGTAGAACTAGTTTTTAGTGGAGAGAACTCCGTTAATTTAACTAATGCTTATCCGATTAGTACTGCGGAAGGTCTTAAGACGACGCCTTATACTTTTAAGATAAAGAATAATTGTGATAATTATATGCAGTATACGATAGTTGCTTCGGTAATAAATATTACTAATGGATTAGAGTCTAAGTTTGTTAGGATAGCTCTTGATGGAGATGATACGTTAAGTCCAACAAATATTAGTGCGCTAAAGCAGATAACAACTCCAGCATCACTATCGGGGTATAGTATTACAGAGAATTATGTTTTAAGTGAGACAAATGGAATAAGTAAAAATCAAGAAAAAAGTTTTGAATTTAGAATGTGGCTTGATGGCGATAATAGTGAGGCTTGGACTAGTGAACAAGTAGAGGGTAAAAATTATCAGCTAAAAATATCAGTAGTAGCTGCTGTACGAAGTAAACCTACTGATGATTTATATATTGCTACTTTGATAAATGGAACAGAGAGTAATGCGTTTCCTACAACTGATGAGTATGATGCTAGTGTTTCATGTACAAATGATAGTGGAATAGTTGATACAGGAGCAAGTATTTCTTGGAGAAATAATAAGTGGCTTTTATCAATAGATGATGTGTCAACTGGTGGAACTAAGTGTACGGTAAAGTTTACTAATGAGCAATATAAATTACTTACTGCTGTTATAAAGGGAACAAATAATGCTAATGTTTCGGTTGCTCAGACAACGCCAGGTTCTGAAGTTTCAGCAGATACTGAAGCAGTTTTAGCAAGTACACAAGATGATTATGGAACATCTTATTATTTTAGAGGAGCTGTGGAAAACAATTACGTAGAGTATGCTAATATGTGCTGGAGGATAGTAAGAATAACTGGAGATGGCTCTATAAAAATGATTCTTTATAATTACAATGGATTATTTAATGGAGCGACCACTTCATCTAGTAGTTCTCCATGTAGTGAAAATGGCACTGATTTAGCTTATTTAAGGACAACAGCGTCTAATTCTATATTTACGTTTAATACGACTAATACAGATAATGCTCATATTGGGTTAATGTATGGAAGTTATAGTACTACTAATTCTTCTTCGTATGCTATTGCTCATGCCAATACTAATAAAAGTAGTATTTTATCAACTTTAGAGTCTTGGTATTCAAATGTACTTTCAAAGCAATCAGGTTTTAATGAGAATCAATTAGCAGATACAATTTATTGTAATGAAAAAAGTACAGTTACTGATGCTGCGTTTAATCCTATTAAGTATTCATCTATAAATGTAAATAATTATGGTGTAGGTAAGAATTATAGTTATTATAAGCCTGCTGCAAGACTTGTTAGTTCGACTAGTTTTGCGGCTGGAGGAAGTGGACCAACACTTGTATGTTCTAATGATAATAATGGTGGAAAGCTATCTAAATATACTGTTAGTGATACAACAAATGGTAATGGTGCATTAACTTATAAAATTGGTATGCTTACTGCGGATGAGGTGGCGTTCGCTGGTAGTGTTATAAGAAAAAGTAATAATACATTTTATCTATATAAAAATGCTAATGACAGCAGTAATAATGGAATGCATGCTTGGTGGACAATGTCGCCTTTGGGTTATGATGGTTCTACTGCTGGTGGAGGAATTTTTGTGGTTAATTATACTGGAGCAATGAACTATGATAGAGTTGATAGAGATGTGTGGGAAATGATTAGACCAGTTATTTCACTTAGTTCTACTGTTAGAGTTTTAGACGGCGCTGGAACATCTACTAATCCTTATAAATTAATTTTCAAATAAAAGAGTAATATAGGAGATGATTATATGAATAATAAAAAGAAAATATATTTAGCGTTGGCTTTGTTTTTATCGGTAGTATCGGTGTTTGGTATTTGGTTTATGTTTGATAATAAGGAAAATACGTTAAATGATTATGATAATAGTAATTATTATATTGCTGCTTTTATCGATGGTGAGTCGAGTAGTACATTTCCTACTAGTGCTAATTATATTACTGAGGTAGTGTGTAAAAAAAATGATGATACGCCACTTTCAATAAATGCTACTGCAAGTTGGACGGGTACTAAGTGGAAACTATCTATTAAGGATGCTAGTTACGCTAATATATATTGTAATGTTAATTTTATAACGAAAACGACTTGGGAAAGTCCAGGCGAGGAGACACTACTTGCTGCAATTAAAAGGGATAATACGGTAGGAACTCCACTGACAACTCCTGGTAGGGCTAAAACCGCTGATAATGAGGCAGTTTTAGCAAGCGCTGAAGATGATTATGGAACGAGTTATTATTTTAGAGGTGCTGTAACTAATAATTATGTGGAGTTTGCTAATAAATGCTGGCGAATAGTAAGAGTTGAAGGTAGTGATTCAATAAAATTAGTTCTTCATAATGATAATACATCTGCTGCTGCTAGTCCTTGTTCTTCGGCAAATAATAGTTCAAGTGCAGGTTTTGCTCATTATAGTGGATCAAATTATACTAGTACGTTTAATGCTAATTACGATGATAATACTTATGTGGGTTTTATGTATGGGACGGCTGGAGCCACTAGTTATACTGCTGCTCATGCTAATACTAATAAAAGTTTAATTTTAAAAAATCTAGAAACTTGGTATGCGAAAAATTTAGAATCTTATGAAAATAATCTTGCAGATACCATTTGGTGTGGCGATAAGAGTGTTTTTAAAACATTTGCATACGGTCATGATTGGGGAACGGGTTTAGGATATGCTAAAAATCAAACTGGGTATGGGACATTTAATAGAATATTTGGTGGTGGTGCTGCTAATTATGCTGCTCCAAGTTTAATATGTCCAAACGATAATAATGGTGGAAAGTTATCTAAGTATACAGTTAGTGATATTGTAAATGGAAATGGAGTACTTGATAAAAAAGTAGGACTTTTAACAATGGATGAGCTTGCATTTGCTGGATATTTTGGTAGTGAGTCTAATTCTAATTTATATTTATGTGAAAATACAACTGCCGATTATTGGTGGTCGATGTCTCCTTGCTCATTTTTAAATGGTTATGCTGGAATTTTTCGTGTTGGTGGTACTGATGGAAATTTAGCAAGTTATGCTAATACTCTTCGTGGAGTTCGCCCAGCGATATCTGTTTTACCTACTGTAAAAATATCTTCTGGCTATGGAACTTCTTCAAATCCATATAAAATTGTTGCATAGTATTACGTTTCGGAAAAATTCTTATAAGTATTGATTTTACGGTTAGATTTTGGTATAATCTAGTTGTTTTCGAGAGAAAACTCCTATAATCCGCTCATAAATGATGATTGTAGTGAAATATAGTTATAGAAAGGTGATGTTTTATGAATCTAATTGATAAGATTAATAAGAAACAAATTAAACCTGATGTTCCTGAATTTAGAGTAGGAGATACTGTTAGGGTTGATGTTTGGATTAAAGAAGGAAAAAAAGAAAGAATTCAAGCATTTGAAGGATTAGTTGTTTCTAAAAAAGGTGGTTCTGTTTCTGAAAGATTTACTGTAAGAAAGAAAAGTGGAAACGTTGGAGTATCTAGAGTTTTTGCTGTAAATAGTCCTGAAATTGACAAAATTACAGTTGTTAAAAAAGGTATGGTACGTAGAGCTAAACTTAACTTCTTAAAGGGTATGAAGAAAGAATACAAAGTTAAAGAAAGAAATTAATTATAAAACCTCGTTTGAGGTTTTTCTTTTTGGCTTTATTTGGTATAATTTTCTTATGGTAGGTGAATTATGAATATAATTGAAGTTATTAATAAGAAGAAAAATAAATTAGAACTTAGTTATGATGAGTTAGCTTTTGCTTTTAATGGTTATTTGGAAAAACGAATTCCTGATTATCAGATGAGTGCTCTTTTGATGGCGATTACTATTAATGGAATGAGTTATGAGGAAACTATTAATTTAACCGATATTTTTATTAAAAGTGGTGAGGTATATCATTTTGATAAGGATGTTTGTGATAAACATAGTACTGGTGGGGTCGGAGACACTGTAACACTTGTAGCGATGCCAATTGTTGCAAGTTTAGGTGTATGCTGTGCTAAGATGAGTGGAAGAGGACTTGGGATTACTGGGGGAACTATTGATAAATTAGAAAGTATACCAGGTTTTAGAACTAATTTAACTAAAGAAGAATTTTATGATGTTTTTAATCATACTGGATTAGTAGTAAGTTCACAGACAGATGATTTGGTACCACTTGATAAAGTTATTTATGCATTAAGAGATGTGACTGGAACTACTGAAAGTATTCCACTAATTGCTTCTTCAATTATGAGTAAAAAGATAGCATGTGGTGCTAAATATGTAGTAATTGATGTTAAATGTGGGGATGGGGCTTTAGTTAAAACTAGAGATGATGCTGATAAATTATCTTTGTGGCTTCAAAAGATTGGCGAGTCATTTGGAGTAAGCGTTAGATGTTTAGTTACGGATATGAATGAGCCACTTGGTAACTGTGTAGGTAATGCGATAGAGGTATTAAATGCAATTGATGTTTTACAAAACAATACAAAATGCAAATTAAGAGATGTTTCATTAGAAGTAGCTAGTGCAATTATAGAGATGGCTAGAAAAATAAGCGAAGAAGAAGCAACTAAACTGGTGTTAGATGCTATTAGTAGTGGCAAAGCTTTTGATAAGTTTAAAGAGTGGATTAGTTATCAAGGGGGAAATTTAGATGGTTTGAAACTTGATGAAAACACAGTTTATATAAAAGCTAAGAAAGATGGTATTATCAGAAAAATAGAAGCTTTAAAGGTAGGAAAACTAGCTTCATATTTAGGTGCTGGAAGAAAAAGCAAAGAAGATAGAATTGATTATGGTGCTGGAGTTAAGATATTAGTTAATGATGGAGATGTAGTTAAAACCAATCAAGAACTAGCTATATTATATGTTAAAGATCAAAATATTAAATTGGATGATGAACTTTTAGATATTTTTGAAATTGATGAGACAAATTAATATAAGTCTCTTTTTTTTGATAAGTCTTTATGGTATACTATTTATATGATAGGGGAATAGTTAGTGATGGATAGAAAAGGACAAGCTTTAATTGAATTTATTATTATTTTACCTGTTATAATATATTTACTAATGGTGATTGTAGATTTTTCTAGTATATTAATTAAAAAGAATGGTTTAGAAAGTAAAATGAATGATGTTGTTTCATTATATAAAGATGGTAAGAGTGAAGAGATTAGTGATTATTTAGATGGTATCAGTTATGATGAGGTTATTAGTGATAAATATATTACTTTTAAGTTAAGTATTAAGTATGATTTTATTACGCCTGGACTTAGTTTAGTTACTAAGGGAGATTATAATATTAAAAGTGAAAGAACGGTTTTAAAATGAATAGAAAAGGACAGGCATTAGTTTTATTTATTATTTTTATTCCGCTTTTATTTGTTTTATTTGCTTTTGTATATGATAGCTTGATGTATACGATTAATAAGAATAAATATATTAGTTTTAGTAAAGAGATTTTAAAAGAAAATTTGGATTATGAAGAAGTAAAAAAATTATATGAGTTAAATGATTATGAGACTAGCAAACTTAAATATGATGGCCAAAAGCTTTATAATGAGTATGAGTTTGATAGTACATTTGGAAAAATTATTAAGATAGATAAATATAAGATAATCTTTAAAGAGGAGGTGTAAAGATGGCTAGAGGAGTAAGTGCTGCTGTTTTTAGTGCTAAAGGTGGCGTTGGAAAGACTATTTTTACAATTAATCTTGCTGGCGTGATGGCAAGAAATGAAAAAAAAGTTTTAATTATAGATTTAGATTTGTACTCTGGCGGGATTGCTTTAGCTCTTGATAGAAGTTATAAAAAAGATATTTATAACTTTTGTGATGATTATAATAATAACCGTTATAAGGATTTTGAAGATTATGTTGTAAAGTATAATGAGTACATTGATGTTTTACCTTGTCCTACTGATCCTAGAAGAGCAAATAAGATTGATGCAAAGTATTTGAAGATTATTTTAGATAAAGCGGTTTTTAAATATGATTTTGTATTAGTAGATATGAGTCATGCTTTTGATGAGATTAATGTTAATGTTTTAGATATTGTAGATAAAATACTTTTGATGACTACTAATGATCCTCTTGATTTAAAGAATATGAGAAATGTGCTTACTTTGTTTAAAGATAATGAGATTACAAAGTATAAGGTAATGCTTAATGATAGTGTTGCTAATAATAGAGATTATTTTAGTTTTTATGATTTAAAAGTAATTATAGATAATAATGTTGATTATGTAATTAGTAATAAGTTCTATGTTTCAAATATGGATGCTTATGTGTTTGATGGTAAGATATTTAGTTTAGAGTGTGAGAAGTTTGATGACTTGAAGGTATTTGAACTAATTATGAAAGATTTGGAGGCAAAAGATGAGTAAGAGTTTAACTGAAAGTTTTGATTTTAAGCCAAAGTATACTGATGATAGTACTTTAAATGATTATGATGTTTTTAAAGATAAAAAGTTACTTGATAATCTTAGAAAAAAGATAATTGAAGACTTAGTTGATAAAGAAATACCAACAAATATGTCTATGACTGATTTTGTTAATGAAGAAATTGATAGATGTTTAGTGGGTTATGATTTAACTAATTTAGAGCGAAATCATATTTTTGATTTAATTGAGTCTGAGATTAATGGGTACGGACCAATTACTGAGCTTTTAAATGATGATAATGTTACAGAGATTATGGTTAATGGACCTAGTGAGATATATGCAGAAATAGATGGTAAGATTATTAAAGATACTAGTGTTTCTTTTATTAATGATAGGCATATTGAAAGAACTATTCAAAGACTTATTCAACCACTTGGTAGGACAATAGATAGTACCAATCCGATGGTTGATTCACGTTTAAGTGATGGCTCTAGAATTAATGCTGTGCTGCCGCCATTATCAGTTAATGGGCCGGTTATTACAATTCGTAAGTTTAAAAGAAATATGACAAGCATTGATGATTTACTTAGGGTAGGAACTATGACTACTTTGATGGCTAAGTTTTTAGATGCCTCTGTTAGAGGTAAACTTAATATTATTGTTTGTGGTGGTACTGGTTCAGGTAAGACAACGCTTTTAAATATTTTAAGTAGTTTTATAGATGATAATGAACGAATTATTACAATTGAGGATGCAGCTGAACTTAAGTTAGGACAAGAACATGTTATTAGTTTAGAGACAAGAAATTCTAATTATAGCGTTGGGAATGTGATAACAGTAAGAGATTTAGTTATTAATGCACTTAGAATGAGACCCGATAGAATTATAGTTGGTGAGTGCCGTGGTAAGGAAGCTTTTGATATGTTACAAGCAATGAATACAGGTCATGATGGATCGCTTACTACTTTACATGCTAATAGTCCGGTGGATGCTTTAAATAGGTTAGAAACACTAGTGTTAATGAGTGGTATTGATATTCCGATTAAAGCTGTGAGAGAGTATATTGAAAATGCCATCAATTTGGTTGTTAATATTCAAAGAATGCATGATGGCAAAAGAAAGATAACTTCTATCTGTGAGGTTGATGGTTTTGACGGTGATATGATTAACTTAAGACCAATATTTGAGTTTGTACAAAAAGGTTTAACTTCTAGTGGTGAAGATAATGGTGAGTTTGTATTTAAAAAAGGTAAATTTGCTGTATTAAAGCTTTTAGAGTCTAGGGGTATTGATATAAGTTTATTTAAGTAGAAAGGAGTACTTATGGGTAAAATAGTAATTAGTTATGCTTTGTTTGTAGCTCTTATTGTAATTACTTTGACTATCGTTGTTTATGAAATTTTTAAGATTAAAAGAACGATTAAATATGCTAGTAGAATAGATAAGTTTACTTTAAAGCTGCCAAATGAAAAACAAAGTAGTGTGTTTGATGATATTTTTGCTAGTTTTGATAAGTTTATTAGTAAGTTAAGTACTATTTTATCTAAAAGTAGTTATTTTCAAAAAAGAAGTGTTAAGTATAGTAAGTATCAGGTAAATGGTAGCGATAATTTATTTGGATACCAAATATTTGCTAGTAAATTTGTTATTGGATTTTTATGTTTTATTTTATATTTTTTAGTAGCAGCAGGTAATAAAAGTTTTGAATTCGGTTTAGGACTTCTTTGGATGGTTCTTGGTTATTTTGTGTTAGATGTTATTTTAGCTATTTATTATAACTGGAGAGTAAAACATATAGAGGAAGATTTACTTAAAGCAGTTATTATTATGAATAATGCATTTAAGTCAGGAATGAATATAGCTAATGCGATTAATGCAATTGTTAGAGATATGAAAGGACCAGTTAGAGAAGAGTTTATTAAAATACATACGGATTTAAAGTATGGACTTGAATTAAATGATGCTTTTTCTAGATTTTATAGTAGAGTAAAGATTAGTGATGCTGAGTATATAACTAGTAGTCTTAGTATTTTAAATGTGACTGGTGGTAATGTAACTTACATATTTTCAAATATAGAGGATGCTTTAACTAATAAGAAAAGATTAAAAGATGAATTTAAAGCGATGACAGGGGCTTCTTTACTCGTTTATAGAATATTGTTGTTTATGCCTTTTATTTTGATTTTACTGATATTATTGTTGAATAAAAGTTATTTTGAGCCATTATTTGAAAGTGTGTTTGGTTATTTAATTATGGCTATGGCACTTCTTTTGTATATTCTTTATATATTTATTGTTAAAAAGATTATGAAGGTGAATGTATGATAGAAGTAGTTAAAAAGTTGTTTTCTACAAAATTGGTAGAAAGATTTAAAAAGAAAAGTAAGCTACTCGGTGTTAAGAATAAAGTTAGTTATGAAAGTGTTTTAGTTCTTTATTTCTTTGTTGTAATGGGTAGTGCTTTATTATCAATATTATTATTTTATAAGAAATTATATTTGATTATTTTGGTACCAGCTTTTGTGAGTTTTGCTTTTGAGTATTTATATTTTGATGTAAGGATTAATAGTAGAAAAGACAGGTTAAATAAAGATGCTTTGTTTTTCTTTCAGATTCTTAGCTTAGCACTTACTTCAGGTAATAATTTAAAAGGAGCGATAGAACTTACTACAAGTTCTAGTAATAGTGAACTTTCTTTGGAGTTTAAAAAGGTTATTAGTGATATAAATGTGGGTAGTACGTTAGATGAGGCTTTAAATGATTTAAGAGAAAGAATTCCTAGTGATGTTATTAATAATATTATTTTAAATTTAACGGAAGCTAATATTTATGGCAGTAATATGATTGAGAGTTTAAATACTCAGCTAAAATATTTAAATGATAAGTTATTATTAGATGTTAGAAGAAGAATTAATCAGATGCCAATTAAAATCAGTATAGTTAGTGTTCTTTTATTTATTCCGATTGTTTTATTGATTATCCTTGGGCCACTTGTACTAAAATTAATTGCGTCATAAACATGTTTCGTTATGAAATGTGTTTTTTAATTTATAATTATTAGTTTTTTGATTTTTGTTGGTTTGCTTTATTTATGGTAAGCCATAAGATTTTTTAGTGAATTTTAAATTAATAAAGAATTGCTTTAAACTGTTTATTTATGCGACTTTTCAAGAATTTTAATCTGATTTTAAAAGTTGGCTAGGCACTAAAAATTTACTCTTGCACAGTTTAAGTTTGTATGTTAATGTAACTCATTGAAGAACACTAGGTTAGACTTCTCCTCTTAAATTTTTAAAGAATGAAAGAGGGGTGTTGAACAGATGAAAACCATTAAAGAAATACTTCGGTTAATTATCATCTTAGTAGTCTTTTTAATTATTTTAAAACTAATTTAATTTAAAATAAAAAGAAAAAGTCAAAACATCCTGTGTGAGTTTGACTTTTTCATACAACAAAATGGAGAAGTCTAACCATCAGGGGGTTAGTGCTTTTCCTCAATAAAATTATACTACAATATAATGATTCTAATCAAGAATAAATAGTGTTAAGTATAATAGATAATTAATTGATATTTAACTAGTAATTTGATATGATTATTCTAGGTGACTGATAGTGAAGAAAGCTCTTAAGAAGATGGATAAAACTTTACTTATACTAATGATTGTATATACTATCTTAGGATTAGTTATGATTTTTAGTGCTTCATCAATAACAGCTGTTTTATATAATCATTTATCAGAGTCTCATTACTTTAAAAAACAATTATTAGTTGTTATAGTTACTTGGCTTATCGGAATATTTTTCTTTTTAAGATTTCCAACTAAAAAATATAAGAATTTAGCTCCAATTGGTATGATTGGTATTTTAGCAGCATTAATTTTATTAATTCCTTATGGACAAATTACAAATAGTGCGAAGAGTTGGTATAATTTGGGCTTCTATAATTTTCAGCCGTCAGAGTTTTTTAAACCTATAATAGTGGTATATCTAGGTGTATATTTTGATAAAATTGTTAAGAGAAGAGACTTCTCTACCATTAAGATTTTGTTTCCATTTATATTAATAATTATAGGATTTTTATTTGTAGCATTACAGCCTGATTATGGAACTGCTTTTATAATAGCAGGAATTGCTGGAGTCATTTTTTTAATGTTACCGATTAATACCAAGAAGATGAAAAATACTAAACTTTTATGTGTTGGTGCTGGTGTGATAGGATTAATTGTAATGTTTACTATGACTTTAAATGCTGAGCAAGCTAGTCGTATGAATTTTAAAGCTCCATGCACTAGGTATTCGGAAAAGACAGGATATCAAGTATGTAATGGAATGATTGCAATATCTAATGGTGGGTTGTTTGGTGTTGGACTTGGTAATTCTACTCAAAAATATTTATATTTACCAGAAGCACATACTGACTTTATTTTTCCAATTGTTTGTGAAGAATTAGGTGCTATTGTTGGAGCAATAATTATTCTTGGCTATTTAGTTATGCTTATTAGACTGTTACAAATTGCTAGAAAATCAACTAGTGTAAGAGGATATATAATTGCGTATGGAACTTTTGCGTTTATTCTTTTACATTTACTAGTTAACTTTATGGGAATACTTGCTCTTATTCCACTTACTGGCGTACCAGTACCATTTTTATCATATGGTGGATCATTTTATTTATGTTTAGTATCACTTTTATTTGTATGTCAAAGAGTAGCAATAGAAACAAGTGAAAATAAAACAAAAGAATTTATAAGAAACATTTAAGATAAATTAAACTTATTAAAATAAATAATATTAAGTGAATTATTCTAGATTTATAAAAAAGAGAATAGTTTAATTTATCGTTAATAAATATACTTTTTATTTGAGTGATAATAGATAAACCGCCAAAGCTAAGCATGATACTGATAAATATTAAATTATATTTTAAAGTAAAGTCATAATTTTTTAGTGAAGTAATACCGTTGGTGATTTCAAAGATGCCACTTATTAATGGATGTTTTATAGGAATTAAACTAATTAAAGCAATAAATGTGATAATAGATCCTAAAATAAGCATAGATACATTTAAAGCTTTGTTAATGCTTTCAACTAGTGAAAATTTTTGAGGTTCTAGTTTAATTATAGGCGTATAGTTTATTTTATTATTTCTGTTAATTATACCAATAATAATATTAATTAATATGTTTGTTACTATTAAATAAATACCGATTTTAACTGGTAAAAAAGATGAAATATTTAAAATTAAGATGGGATTATAAAGATAAGTCATTGCTAGAAGTTTTTCGGCTTCTTTTTTTTCTATATATTGATGAGATAATAAATCTTTGATATATTTAGCGTTAGTGGGAGAACCACTTAAAGCACTTAATAAAAAAACATAAGAGGATTGTTTAGATAATTTAAATATTTTAGAAAATGGTTTACCGATAGTATTACTAATAACATTAATAATACTAGTACTTAGTGCAAAGTCACTTAAAATCATTAAGGGAAAGACTGATGGAAAGACGGAATTTTTCCAAAGTTTGATTCCCTCTAGGATTGCATAAGTAACTTTTGGTCTATTTATAATAATTAGTGTTAAAAATAGTAAAAACAGTGTATTTTTTAGAAAATTCTTCATAATTTCACCTTAGTTTTGATATAATTTAGAAAGAGGAGAAGCAAATGATTAATAAATTTTATGCAGAAGTAAAAAAATATATTAAAGAGAATTATAAGTTTTTGATTTGTCTTATTTTGATAATAGTTGTATTTAATATAGATACAGGTTATAGTATCTATAAGCCAGGTGGGACAATAAATACTAGTGAAAGGGTTACTGGTTTGTATGAGCATGAAGGTTCATTTAATATGGCTTATGTTGGTTTTATGGAAGGAAAACTGCCTTTTTATTTAATCGGAAAGTTTATTCCTCAATGGGAATTAGTTGAAAATAAAAAGATTAAGGCAGATAACGAAACAATGGATGATTCATTAACTAGGGATCATTTAGATTATAATAATGCGATTAGTAATGCTAAGATTATAGCTTATAAATATGCAAATATTCCGTATAAAGTAGTAAAAGATAACTATTATGTTTATTATTTAGCAGAGGAGTATAATGGTTCATTAAATGTTGGTGATAAAATAATTAGTTATGATGGAATTAATTTTGAAGGTTTTGATGAATTTAAAAATTATATTAAGATTAAAGATATTGATGATGAGGTTTTGATTGTTTATGAAAGAGATGGCAAACTTTATGATAGTACTAGTAAGGTTTATGAAGAAGATGGAGAAAAGTATTTAGGTATTTCAATAATTAATGAAGAAGAAGTTACTAGTGATACTAAACTTACTATTAAAACAAAAGACAGTGAAGCAGGACCTAGTGGAGGACTAATAATGGCTTTATCAATGTATAACTCTCTTGTAAAAGATGATATTACTAAGGGTAAAAAGATTGTTGGTACAGGAACTATTGATGCTGAAGGAAATGTTGGTAAAATAGGTAGTGTTACCTATAAACTGGCATCTGCTGAAAAAGCTAAAGCTGATTTATTTATTTGTCCTAATAGTAATTTAAAGGAAGCATCAGAGTATGCTAAAGAAAAGAATTTAAAAATAGAAGTAAAAGGAGTTAGTACTTTTGAAGAAGCTTTAAATTTTTTAAATGATTGGGGGAATTAGTTTTGAAATTAATAGATATTGATGCTTGTGGTAGTATTTTTAAAAAAGTTAAAATGAGTGAGTATAAGATTGTTAGTTTAACTGATGGTACTGGACCTTTTTATAAGTTAGAAACATCCGATGTTTTAAGTAGACCACACAGGAATGTTTATTTAAAGATAGGGACGGGTTTATATATTTATACAGAAAATGAAGAACTACTTGATGAAGCTAGAAGCTGGGTTACAGATATTGAGGAAGTAGAAGATGGGGAGTATGCAATTACTCATAAGGACTATTTTATTTTTAGAGAAAGTTTTATAGATAGAAGTGTTAGTGATAGATATAAAAAAATACTTAGAGATATTACTAAGTATAGTAAACCAGTTTATACGTTAGCTGATAATAATATAGTTGGTTCTTTAAATGAAGCTAAAAATAGTAATCAAGAATATGAACTTGGTTATTTAATACCTAGATATAAAATAGAAGAGTTACTTGATAATGGAATAGATAATATGCCTTTTAAAGAAGATATAGATGTGTATACATTAACAGTAAATGGCTTTGTTAAAAGAAGCGTGATGGAGGCTTTAGATATCCCAAGAACAGTTATTAAAAATGAAAAAAGTGATTATAAGAAAGCTAAAAAAATGGGATTATTTTATAGATTTAATCCACTAGAGAAAAGACCGATGTTTTTGGATGATGCTTCGCAAGTTGAGTTTGAGCCAGTTAATATGACTAGTGATGGTTTAGTTATTTATAAGAAGAGTATTAAAATTGTTCAAAATATGCATAAGGCAGAGTATTTTGATGCGATGATGGATAATAATAATTTTGCTGGCTTAGAAATAGATGAAAATACTATGCCTAAAGAGATTTACGATATTTTAGTAAGATTGTATGGCTCTAATGATAAGAATATTGTTGGGGTGTTTGATAAGCTTGTTAAAGATATATTTTTAACTTATGATAAACCAAGTAAGGAGTTTGTTAATTTATGTAAGAAATGCGGACTAGATCCAAATTTAGGATATCAAAATTTGTATCAAATATTTGGAGTGGTTTCTCCATCACTTGGGTTTGATGAAGAAAGTTATATTAGGCTTAAAGATTTAGTAGATTCTTTAGAAGAGTTTGATGAATATCCGGCTGAAAAGAATAAAAATTTATATACTAGACAAAATGAAAAGGAAAAAGAAAAAGATATTACAGTTCAAGGATTGTAGTATTTTTTTATTGTTGATTTAAAGTTTTACTTATTGTAAAATATTGATAGAAGATAGGGTGAGTCTTTAATGAATGGCAATAATGAAAAGAAGATAAAAATATATGTTGCTTTGCTAATAACTGTTATTTGTGTAATTGGAATATCTTATGCTTGGTTTAGATTATATTTATCACAAAGTGAAAATAATAAGATTACGGCTAGAACTTGTTTTGATGTAAGTTTTACAGAAAATACTGATAAAATTTCATTAGTAGATGCGGTACCTGAGGATGATAGCGATGGTCTTAGAGAAAAGCCATTTACATTTACACTAAAGAATAATTGTGAAGGTTATGTTAAAGCATATATTACAATAGATAGTGCTTATAGAACTAGTACAAGTTCTTCTTATTTAAAAGATAATCAAGTAAAGGTTAATGTTTCACCTAAGGGGACAGTTGTTAGTAATGGTATGCTTTTAACTGCTGGTGGACTTATGGAAATAGATAATAATAGTAAGGGATATGTTATTAATGTTACAGGTTTAGAATCAAATGAAGAAAAATCTTTTGATTTAAGACTTTGGATGGATGGTGCAGTAACCCAAAGTGATGGTTTAAATAAAACGTGGGAAGGAAGCGTAGTAGTTACTGCCGTTGCAGAAAATCATGCAACATGGAATAATCCTGGAGAAGGTACATTACTTGCTGCAATTAAAAGAGACAATACTGTTACTACGCCTACAACAACACCTGGAACAGAAATTTCAGCAGATACTGAAGCATTACTAGCAAGTACAGAAGATGATTATGGAACGAGTTATTATTTTAGAGGAGCAGTTAAAAATAACTATGTAGAATTTGCTAATAAGTGCTGGAGAATAGTAAGAGTTAGTGGAGATGGTTCGGTTAAACTTATCTTACATAATGATAATACTGCAAAAGCAGCTAATCCTTGTTCATCTGCAAATAATAGTACTAGTGCAGCATTTGCAAGATACTCTGATCCAACATACACAAGCAAATTTAATACAAATTATGATGATAATGCTTATGTAGGATTTATGTATGGAACACCATCTAGTACATATGAGGCTACTCATGCTAATACTAATAAGAGTACAATACTAACTAATTTAGAAGCTTGGTATAATAACAATCTAAAAACATATGAAAGTGTAATAGAAGATACTGTATGGTGTAATGATAAAACAAATGTAACAGATACCACATATGATCCATTTAATTCGACCCCTAATGGTTTAGGCTATGCTAAAAATGTAACATATTATGGTGCAACTCAGAGATTAGTAAGCACTAGTGCTAGTGCTGGAGGTACGGGGCCTAGTTTAAAATGTGATGGTGAATTAAGTAAAATAACATCAAAAGTAGGCTTAATAACAGCAGATGAATTAGCATTTGCAGGGTATGCTTATGATTTGCAAAACGCAACAACATATTTACAAGAAAATGCTACGGACGATTGGTGGTGGTCCTTGTCGCCTGTCTTCTTCCGTGGTGACCGCGCTTTCGTTTGGGTCGTTCGCGGTGGCAGTGGCGACTTCGTCGACGACCGCGTGCACAACACTAACGGCGTTCGGCCTTCTCTGTCACTTGTATCAAATATTAAAATTTCTTCAGAAACAGGAATAGGAACAGCTACAAATCCTTACAAAATTGCATTTTAAAGGCCATTTAGGTCTTTTTTATTTGGGAGAATTTGTGTTAAAATATTTAAAGGAGTTTTTATGAAAAGAGAAGATGTTAATTATGATGATTTAAGTCCAATGATGAAACAGTATATGGATATTAAAAAGGATCATTTGGATGAGTTACTTTTTTATCGTATTGGAGATTTCTATGAGTTATTTTTTGAGGATGCTTTAAATGCTTCACATGATTTAGAGCTTACTTTGACTGGTAAAAATGCTGGGCTTAAGGAAAGAGTACCAATGTGTGGAGTACCTCATCATGCCGTAAAGGGTTATATAGAAAAAGCAATTAGTAAGGGATATAAAGTTGCTATTTGCGAGCAGGTTGAAGATCCTAGGTTTACTAAAGGTATGGTTAAAAGAGAGGTAATTAACGTTGTTTCTAAAGGAACTTTAGTAGATTTAGATTTTTTAAATGGATATGATTTTAATTTTCTTGGTAGTATTTTAGATTTAAAGTATGCTTATTTGATTACCTATGTTGATATTAGTACTGGTAGTATATATGGTGAGTATGTTACTTATGATGATAATAGTTTAATTAGTAGAGTGCTTAATTTAAATTTAAAAGAGATAATACTTTTAAGTGATTTTAATTTAGAACTTCTTAATATATTTAAAAATACTTATGGAATTAATATTACGATTTCTGATAAGTATTATGATAAAGAGTTAGAGGTTACTCGTAATGTTACTGATGAAAATGTTAAAATGGGAGTTAATCATTTACTTTATTATTTAATTGTTAAAGAACTTAAAGATGTTACGCATTTGAGTGATGTTGTTGTTATTGATAATAATGCTTATTTAAAGATGGATGTTCATACGGTTAGAAATTTAGAGATTTTTGAGACTTTAAGACTTAAGGAAAGACAGTATAGTTTAATATGGCTTCTTGATAAGTGTAAAACTAGTATGGGATCTAGAACTTTAAAGAGCTGGCTGATGAATCCGTTAAAGAGTGAGAAGCTAATTAATGATAGATTAGATATTATTGATAAATTAAATAGTGAGTTTATTGATAGAGAAGAGTTAAGTAAGTGTCTTTATGAAATTTATGATTTAGAAAGATTATGTGGTAAGGTTATTTGTGGTTCTTTTAATGCGAGAGATGCTTTACAGATTATGAGGAGTTTAAAGTATATTCCAAAGGTCAGAGAACTTGTTAGTAAACTTGGTATTAATATAAGTGTAAATGATCATAGTGAGCTTTATGAACTGTTATTTAATGGTTTGTATGAAGAGCCACCAGTAACTTTAAAAGATGGCTATTTGATTAAGGATGGCTTTAATAGTGAACTAGATGAGCTTAAGAAAATTAGAGCTGGTGGTAAAGATTTTATTTCTAAGATGGAGGAAGAACTTAAAAGAGAAAGTGGTATTTCTAATTTAAAGGTTGGTTATAATAAAGTTTTTGGTTATTATATTGAGGTTAGTAAGGGTAATACTTCTAAGGTTAAAGATGAGTTTGGTTGGATTAGAAAGCAGACTTTAACTACTGGAGAGAGATATATATCCCCACTTTTAAAGGAAAAGGAAGCGCTTGTTTTAAATGCTGAAGAAAGAATTATTGATTTAGAGTATGAACTTTTTAATCAGTTAAAAGACGAGATTAAGAAAGAGGTTCCTAAACTTAAGAAGACTGCTAGTAATTTAGGATGCTTAGATGCTTTAGTTAGTTTGTCTGTGGTTTCTGAGGAGCAAGGCTTTGTTAGACCTACATTTAATAGTGAAGATAGTGTTGAAATATTAGAAGGGTTTCATCCAGTTATTAATGCGATTAGCAAAAGTGGCTATGTAAAAAATGATTGTGTGATGGATAAGAATACTAATACACTTTTGATTACAGGTCCTAATATGAGTGGTAAGAGTACTTATATGAGACAGTTAGCAATTATTGTAGTGCTTGCCCAAATCGGTTCTTTTGTGCCTGCTAAGAAAGCGAGTTTACCGATTTTTGATGCTATTTATACCCGCATTGGCGCTAGTGATGATTTAGTTAGTGGTGAGTCAACGTTTATGGTTGAGATGAAGGAAGCTAGAAATGCGATAGTAAATGCGACTAGTAAGAGTTTAATTTTATTTGATGAACTTGGAAGAGGGACCTCTACGTTTGATGGAATGAGTTTAGCTCAGTCTATTTTGGAGTATATTAATAAGCATATTAAGTGTAAGACTTTATTTAGTACTCATTATCATGAACTTACTAGTATGGAAGATGAGTTTGAGGGAATTAAGAATAAGCACGTAACAGCCTCTTTAGATAATGGTAAGTTAGTGTTTTTACATAAGATTAAAGATGGAGCAACTGATAAGAGTTATGGTGTGCATGTTGCAGCACTTGCTAGTATGCCAGAAGAGGTTATTGATAGAGCAAATGTTATTCTTTCAGGATATGAAAATAGAGCTACTGGTGAAAGAAAACAAACCATTTCACAAATAGCGTTTGATTTAGATAAAAAAGATGAGTTAAGGGATGCTCTTAAAGAGATAGATCCTTTAAAATTAACTCCAATAGATGCGCTTATTAAGTTAAATGAACTTAAGGAGTTAGCTAAGAAATAGTTAAAATATGTATATCAAAATGATTAAAAAATGTATATCAAATACGTTAAAATTTGTATATTAAATTGTTTATTATTTGTTTATATGGTAGAATTATTAAAAGAAAAGCACATAAAAAGTAATTTGTAAGTTGATGAATTATTTATTTAGATTTACGGGAAGGAAGTATTTTATGTTAAGTAGAAGTGAATTAAGAGAGAAAGCGATGACGATTATTTATCAGATTTCATTATATAAAAAAAATAAGATGGAGTTTGATGTTGATAGTGTTATTAAAGAAAATCTAGAAGTAGATAACGAGTTTGTTAAAGATTTAGTTTATGGTGTAGTTACTAGTTATGATGAACTTGGAGAGCTTGCTAATAAATATTTAAAAAACTGGACAATAGATAGATTAGATATGACAGGAGCGTCTATTTTAAGAATTGCTTTATATGAAATTAAGTATATGGATACACCAGATGTTGTAGTTATAAATGAAGCAGTAGAACTTGCTAAAAAATATAGTGATGATGATGTTAAGAATATGATTAATGCGGTTTTAGATAAGGTAATAAATGATTAATGGAGAAAAGGTATATTACAGTATCAACTTTAAATAGATATTTAAAGAATAAGTTTGATACTGATCCTAATATTCAAAGAGTTAGTATTAAGGGAGAAATATCAAATTTTAAAGGACATACTAGAGGACATTTATATTTTACTTTGAAAGATGAAGAAGGAAGAATAAATGCGGTGATGTTTTCTTTTAATGCTATTAAGTTAACTTTTGTGCCTGAAGATGGAATGAAAGTTCTTGTTACAGGAAGGGTTTCTGTTTATCCAGTTACTGGGTCATATCAGATTTATGTTGAAGAGATGGAATGTGATGGGCTTGGTAATTTATATTTAAAGTATGAAGAATTAAAAAAAGAACTTGCTAAAAAAGGATTATTTGATGCTGAACATAAGAAAAAGATACCAAAGTATCCTTCTAAGATTGGTATAGTTACAGCGCCTACTGGAGCGGCTATTAAAGATATTCTTAGTACAATTAAAAGAAGATTTCCAATTGCAAGTACGATACTTTTTCCTTGTTTAGTTCAAGGAGAACTTGCTAAAGATGACATTGTTAGAGCCATAGGTGAAGCCGAAAAATATGAATTAGATGTTTTGATTGTTGGTAGAGGTGGTGGTTCTATTGAGGATTTGTGGGCATTTAATGAAGAGTGCGTTGCTAATGCAATATATAACTGCTCAATTCCAGTGATTAGTGCAGTTGGTCATGAGATTGACTTTACGATTGCTGATTTTGTAGCAGATTTAAGAGCGCCGACACCAACAGGAGCTGCTGAGATGGCAGTACCTAATTTAAGCGATTTAATAACTTATTTAGAACAAATTAAAATTAGAAGTACCAAGAGTATTACTAATAAGTTAGAAATATTTAATAATAGATTAAATGATATTAAGAGTAGTTATGTGCTTAGAAATCCATTAGCGGTTTATGAAATTAAAGAGCAGAAGTTATCTAGTATTATTACTAATTTAAATAATTTAATTAAGAATAAGTTATTAGTTAGTAAGACTAGATATAATCATTTGATTAGTTCTTATATATTAAATAATCCTGAAGATTTGTTTAAGAAAGATGAACATGCTTATAAGCTTTTAATAAATAAACTAGAACTTTTAAATCCAGTTAGTATACTATCTAAAGGATATAGTATAGTAAAAATTGGTGATAAAGTAATTAAGAGTGAAAAAGAGGTTAAGAATAAAGATACAGTAAATATTAAACTTTTTGATGGAGAGTTTAGTGCTGAGGTTAGAAAGTGAGTAGGTTATGAAAGATAAAAAATTTGAAGATTTAATGGTTGATTTAGAAAAACTTGTTAAAGAATTAGAAAGCGGAGATGCTGATTTAGATACATCTATAAAAAAGTATAGTGAAGCGATGAAGCTTGCTAAGGAGTGCGGAGATAAATTAAATAGTGCAACAGAAGCTGTTAATAAGATATTAAGTGAAAATGGATCACTTGAAGATTTTAAAATTGATGAGAGCTCTAATTAGGGCTTTTTTTAGTGGATTTTGGTTCATTAGTTGATTTTTTTGTGGTAATAGTTTATTATAGAAATGCACCTTTGAAAGGGGTATGATTATTTTGAATAATAAAATTGATAGATTATTAGAGTATATTGTTAAAGGAGAGACTATTACACTTAATCTTTTAAAAAAGTGTGGTTTTAGTGATGAAGATATAGAATACTTATTAGAAAGTGGATATCTTGGTTATAGAAATGATGTTTATTATTTAAAAGATGTTAATGATTTACTTTATTTAGGAACATGCTATGCTAGTAAAAGAGTAGATAGTGTAGCAATCATGATATTTGAAAAATGTTTAGAATTTTGCCCTAGTAATGTAGAAGCAAGAAAAAGATTAATTACTAGATATTTATTTCTTGGTGAGTATAGAAAAGCTAAGTCAGAATTTGCAGTATTAAAAAGTTATGATGAGTCTATGACATTAAATGATTATAGATTAGGTTTAATGATATTTGATTATATTTTAAATACTAGACAGTGTGATTTTTCAATAGAGGATATAGCATTTGATGGGGTGCCACATACTGATTTATTTGTTTCTAATCAAGTTATGAGAACTAATGTGTTACAGATGAGGTTTCCGACAGCGTTAGCAGCGGCTAATGATATTTATTTTGATGAGGTTTTTGATGTGGCTGATAAAACTTATTACAACATTTTTAAAACTTTACTTTCTTCTGCGACAACAATTTATTATGAAAATAGACGTAAAATTAATAATTTTTTAAGTGAAGGAAAGTTTAATGAAGCTAGAGTATTTTTAAAAGCGTATGCCGTTAATGGTAATGTTTCTCGTAAGGATTCATATTTATTATTACTTTTAGAAAGATTAAATGATATTAAATGTGGTAAAGAGGTTAAGGTTAATTCTAAGGGGACTTATAAGAATGTTTTTGATGCAATTTTAAGTAATGATTTTTACGAAGCTAGAAGAATTAATAATGCTCATTTTTATATGGATAATGGAGATGGTATTGGACTTGTATTAAATGAAATAATTTCGTTAATTGAAAGCAAAGAACAAGATAAACCAATTTATAAAGAAATTAAAGTAAGACTTACAAAAGCAAATAAGAGAGAGTTCATTCCATATTTACTTGGTTTAGCAAAGGTGTCAGAGGCAGAGTTTGATAGAGATTATAGTAAAGTTAAATTTGCTTTGGGACTTATTGAGGCAGGGGCAGAATCATTTTCTTTAAATGGTTATATTGATAAGTTTTATGAGTCTTTAGGTAGTAAGGATATAAATAAAGCGAATCTTTATAAAAATGTGATTGTTTCTTTAGCTCCGGCTTTAGGTAAAGATATAGATTCACTAGCACTTAATCAAGCACTTAGTACGGTGACACTTAGAAAGCCAGAAGAGTTTACTGTATAGTAAGCTTTTTTTGGTAAATATTGGTTTGTGTTTTTAGCGAATATTTAGCCATAATAATAATGGTGAATGATATGAAGAAGAAGGTTATTTTACTTTTATTATTGATTTTTCCTTTTAATGTATTTGCTTATTCCGATTATATAATACCTGGAGGAAAAAGTATTGGTATTGATATAAAAAATGATGGGGTTGTGGTTACTGGTTTTTATCGGTTAAAGAATGGGGTTAATAAGAATAATTTAAAAGTTGGCGATATTATAAAGAAAGTAAATGATATACCAGTAGAGTCAATAGATGATTTAGTTAATACGGTCTCTAGTGAGGTTAAAGATAATATGGTAAATTTTACTATTAAAAGAAATGGTAAGTTAGAGGTTATTCCTTTTGAGATGGTTTATGAAAATGATAATTATAAGACGGGATTGTATGTTAAAGATGGTGTTTCAGGAATTGGCACTTTGTCTTACGTTGATCCGGAAAGTAAGATATTTGGAGCTTTAGGGCATGAGATAATTATTGGTGATACGGGAGCTTTAATTGAGGTAAAGCGTGGTACTATTTTTAAAAGTAGTGTTACTAGTATAGATAAAAGTATAAAAGGTGTACCAGGAACTAAAAATGCTAAGTTTTATTCAAAGAATGTTTATGGTAATGTAGTTAAGAATACGAATAAAGGAATTTATGGTATTTATAGTGATGATGTAACAAATATGGAGACTTTGAAGGTTGGTAAGTTTAATGATATCAAGTTAGGGACAGCTTATATTTATACAGTTATTAGTGATGATGAAATAAAGAAATATGAGATAGATATTGATGATAAAAAAACTGGTAGTATTAAGAATTTACATTTTAAAATAGTTAGTGATGAACTTATTAATAAAACTGGTGGTATTGTTCAGGGAATGAGTGGAAGTCCAATTGTACAAAATGGTATGATTATTGGAGCAGTAACTCATGTAATAGTTGATAATCCAGTTACGGGTTATGGAATACTTATTACAAATATGTTAGAAGAAGGAGAGCGTTAGGCTCTTTTTTCATATATTATTTCTTTTTAAGTTCACGATTGTATTGTATAAAATATATCTAAATATAGCAAAATAATCGGCTGCGGTGTGCACCATTCTCTATCTCTTGTCTCTTCAACCAAAGTAACTGGATCTGGTACTGTAACTAATCCATACAAAGTTTCCTGATTGATGAGCAGTTTGTTTAAGACTTTATAGTCTTTTAGAAGACAAATCTTTGTTTAATAGTAATAATAATTACTTTAATATAATGCAATTTTAAATTTAGATAAATTTAAAAAACTACAATATAGTTCTAGTTTTGAAATTATTGTGGTTTTTTTAGTTTTACTAAGGAATTTATTGAGATAAGTAGTGTTTTTTTGTATAATGGTTTTAGGGGAACTATTAGTATGAAGAAGAAAGAATATTTTTACAACTTTGTTAGGGACTATAATTATTTTATTTGTCCAATATGTCATGAAAAGTTAACTTTATCAGTCAGCAGCTTAAAGTGTAATAATGGTCATAATTTTGATATTTCTTCTAAAGGTACAGTTAATCTAATAAATACTTGTAAATATAAAAGAAGTGAAATCTATAATAAAGATTTATTTTTAAATAGAAGAGCATTTATTTTAAATGATTTTTATAGTGAGGTTTATGATATAATTTCTGAAGTAATAAACGGAAATAAACTTAATAAAGTTGTACTTGATGCTGGTTGTGGGGAAGCTAGTCATGGAATTGGTACGTTAAAAAGGCTACATGAGAATACTTTGTTTTTGGGTTTTGATTACTCTAAAGATGCGATTGATTTGGCTAGTGATTATTATGTTAATAAGCGTGTGTTTTTTGAGGCAAGTGTGGATAATATTCCACTAATGACTAGTTCGGTTGATGTTATTATTGATTTTCTTTCACCGTTTAATATGAGTGAATTTAAAAGGATTTTAAAATCTGGTGGAGTAATTATTAAGGTGTCACCTGCTAAAGAGTATTTAAAAGAGTTAAGAAAAAATATGAAGATAGATAACTATTCTAAAGAAGATGAAATATTTAATAATATTAATGATAAGTTTTTAGTTGAAAAAATAATTAAATATAAAAAGAAATTTAAAATAGATTTTAAACTTTTTGATAATTTGATGAAAATGACCCCTATGAAATTTGATAAAAAAATAGATAAAGTAGATGATATTACAATAGATTTAAATATATATGTTTTAAGAGGAGATTAGAATGTTAAATAAGTAGTTTTTGGTTAATTTATATGAAAGTGATTTACTTACAGGCAATATAAGTACAAAAAATCTTAATGCCTTAGGTATTAATGGAAATAACATTGGTAAATTAGTTAGTGATGGAGTGCTTACTAGAGAGTGACGGGGAGTTTATGAGTTTAAAGACTTAGATGGGCTTGTTTTATATGGAAAGGAATTATTTGATGAGTGAAGGTTTACTAAAGTTGAGAGTGTTTTTCTTAAGTGTTATGAGCTAGATAGTACTAATGATAATGTTATGATGCATCTTTTTGGACTTAGAATTTTTAATTCGGATTTTGATGGTAGTATTAAATATTTAAGGAGCCTACTTAATAGTAGTAATTCTAGTATACAAAGCGATGCTGAGTTCTATTTTTTTATTATGAAATTTTTTAAAAAGCTTCCTGAAGATTTGTCTCAAAGAGAAAAAATTACAGATAATTATTGTATGGATGAGAATTATGATTTAGTTAGGCGACTTGCTTATAAAACTAGTTTTAGTAGTGCTAATAAGTTTTTAAAAGAGTTTATTCATCCTGATGATTTAAATTTAAATTTTAAAGTTAAATAGCTTAGAAGATTGATGTACGGGGATAGTTTTGCTATACTATTGATGGAGTGAGTAGATGTGAAGAAATGTATTACAGATTATTTAGATGTAACTTTAAGTAAATGGCCAAAAAAGATTGTTTTTGGTGAAAAGGATAAAACCATTACTTATGAAGAATTTGTTATTAAAGCAAAAATATTGGCTACTAGAATATTATCGCTAGACTTATATAATAAACCAATTATTATTTTTACTGATAAAAGTATAAATACACTTGTAGGAATGTTTGGTGTGCTTTATAGTGCTAATTATTACACAGTTGTTGATAGAAATATGCCTGAGAATAGAATTAAGAGTATTGTTGGTACTTTAGGTGTGAAGCTAGCTTTAGTGGATGATGCAAGTTCTAGTTTGTTTGATGAATTAAATTTAGGGATAGATAAAATTTTGATTGATGAAGATGTTTGTGAGATAGATGATGAATTAATTAGGAAAGCTCATGATAGACTAATTAATATAAATCCAGCTTATGTTTTGTTTACGTCAGGGTCTACGGGAGAGCCAAAGGGAAGCGTAATATCTCATAGATCACTTATAGATTATGTCAGCTGGTTTAGTGAGACTTTTAATATTGATGAAAGCGTTATATTTGGAAGTCAAACACCATTTTATTTTAGTATGAGTGTATCTGATGTTTTTAGTACAGTTTATAATGGTGCAAGTCTTTATATAATACCAAAGAGTTATTTTTCTTTTCCGATGAAGCTAGTAGAGTTTTTAGATGAGAAGATGATTAATACAATTTACTGGGTTCCTAGTGCGATGGCGATAGTGGCTAATTTAAAAACTTTTGATGTGATTGTACCTAAAACTTTGAAGAAAGTATTATTTGCGGGCGAGGTTATGCCAATGAGGGTATTAAATACTTGGAGAAAGGCGATGCCTGATTTATTTTATGCTAATTTATATGGACCTACGGAGCTTACTGATATTTGTACGTATTATGTAGTTAACCGTGTTTTTAAAGATGATGAGGTACTACCTATTGGTAGGGTGTGTGATAATGCTGAAGCAATAATATTAGATGAAAATAATAAGGAAGCTTTAGAAGGAGAACTTTGTATTAAGGGTTCTATAATGGGACTTGGATATTTTAATAATAAAGAGAAAACTAATAGTACATTTATTTTAAATCCAATAAATGATTCTTATATTGAGTATATTTATAAGACTGGTGATATTGTTAAGTATAATGAGTATGGCGAGCTTATTTATTTGTCTAGGAAAGATTTTCAGATTAAGCACATGGGTTATAGAATAGAATTAGGTGAGATTGAAGCTAATATTAATGCTTTTGATAAGATAGATTTGTGTGCTTGTATTTATGTTAATGAGAAGATTATTTTATATTATCAAGGAAATACTAGCATAGAAGATGTATACAAATATGCTAATGAAAAATTAGTTAGTTATATGAGACCACAGATTGTTAAAAAATTACAAAGAATGCCAATAAATGCTAATGGCAAGATTGATAGAACTAAATTAAAAGAAATGTTTGAGGAGGAGTAAGTTATGGAAAGAGTTATTGAAATTTTAGAAAGTGTAAAGCCAGGAGTTGATTTTAGAAAAGAAAAGGCTTTGGTTGATGATGGGATATTAGAGTCTTTTGATATTATTACACTTATTGCTAAATTAAATGAAGAGTTTGATGTAGAATTTACTGTTAAAGAGGTTATTCCTGAGAATTTTAATTCTGCTGAAGCTATTTATGATACTGTTTGTAAATTAGAGGAAGAATAAGATGCAAGATAGTCTTGTTAAGTTTTTTATCTTGCTTTTTTCATCTATATGGATATACTATTTAGTTCCAAAAAAAGTTAGATGGTATGTTTTATTATTTGCAAGTTTAGTTTATTATTATTTGCTTAGTCCACATTATTTAAGCGTGGTAGTGTCAGCTTTTACTATTTTTATTGGGGCTATTTTAATTGATAAGTTAGCTTTAAAAAAGTGTGATAGTGATGATAAGGATGAGAAAAAGAAATTTAAGCAAAGGATAAAATTTAAAAGGAGATTAGTTTTATTTATTACGATTATTGTTAATTTGGGATTACTAATCTATTTTAAGTATACTAATTTTTTTGTGAGTATTTTTAGTTCTAGTCATAGTTCATTAAAGATAGCTTTGCCTTTAGGAATTTCTTATTATACTTTAATGGCGATAAGTTATATAACAGATGTTTATAGAGGCAAGATAGAGCATGAAAAAAATTTTTTAAAGTTACTTTTTTATTTAACTTTTTTTCCTTGTATAATAGAGGGACCGATTTGGAGATGGGCTGATGCTGAGCAAGTTTTTGATGGTCAGAAGCTAGATTTTAAAAATATTAGAATTGGAATTTTATTGATTTTGTTTGGGTTATTTCAAAAAATGGTTATTGCTGATCGGGCTGGTATACTAGTAAATAATGTTTTTGGTAGTGATACTTACGGATTTGTTAGTTTAAGTGCAATGGTTTTATATACTGTGCAGATTTATGCGGAGTTTTCTGGTTTTATTTTGATGATGCAAGGTGGAGCAATGCTTTACGGAATTAATTTACCGGATAATTTTAAGACACCATTTTTTTCTAAAAATGTGGCAGAATTTTGGCGCAGATGGCATATTACTTTAGGGACATTTTTAAAAGATTATGTGTTTTATCCAATAAGTTTATCTAAAGGTTTAATGAAACTTAATATGTTTAATAGTAAGTATTTACCAAAGTTTTTAGCTAAGTTTTTAGTTTCGGCGATACCACTATTTTTTGTTTGGTTTTTAAATGGTCTTTGGCATGGAGCAAGTTTTAAGTATATATTTTATGGGTTATATTACTATATTATTATGATGATAGGGTTGTTACTTGAGCCTTTATTTAAGAAAAAGGATAATAAACTTCTTAATTGTTTAAAGATTTTAAGAACGCTTTGTTTAGTACTTATTGGTATGACAATATTTAGAGCAAGTTCAATTGGTGAAGCTTTTAAAATGGCATTATCTATTTTTAAGTTTGATGGTAATGTTTTAAGTTATGGACTTGCGATAAATGATTTTATAATTGTTTTATTATATGTACTTTTAATGATTATTGTAGGAGTTTTAAAAGAGAAAAATATAATGGTTAGAGAAAGATTAACTGAAGGTAATCCATTAAAGAAGTATGTGGTTTATTATTTACTTTTGATGATGATAGTAATATTTGGAATATATGGAGCTGGTTATAATGCTAGTGACTTTATATATGGACAGTTTTAGGTGATGGTATGAAGATTGTTAAAGAGTTAATTTGTTTGGTGTTATTTGTAATTGGAATGCTTTTTTCTTTAGATGCTTTAGGTAGAATATTTACGCCTAAGTGGCTTACAAATAAGGATAATTCACATACTTATATATCTAAGGGTTTTTATGATGAAGAGAAAAATAGTTTAGATGTGATTTTTTTAGGAAATAGTGATGTTTATAGAGGAGTTTCACCAATAGAGATTTATAGAAATACGGGTATTACTAGTTATAATTATGTGGCTTCTGGAGAGAGGATTTGGACAGGATATTATTTACTATTAGAGGCTTTAGAAAGACAAGAACCTAACGTGATAGTATTAAATGTTGATGGAATATTTAGTAGTTCGCATTCTTCGTTTGCTAATTATAGGAAGGCTTTTGATAATATGAAGCTTGGTAAAAATAAGATTAGGGCGATAAATGATGATGCTTTTGATTTTAATTTTGTGAAAAGAGTTAGTTTTTATTTACCTATATTTAATTATCATTCAAGGTATAGTGAACTTAATAAGAATGATTTTAAGTATGCTTTTTCTAAACTTCATAATTCATATAAGGGACTAGATATGACTACGATAAAAGTAGCGCCTAGTAAAACTTTTGATTTGGAGGGTGCGAAAATTTCTGATAAAGCGATGGAATACTTAAATAAAATAAAAGATGAGTGCGCAAAAAGAGAGATAGAGTTAGTTTTGATGTGGTTACCATCACTTGATTCATATTCTAAAGAAAGAGGAAAAACAATAGCGGGTTATGCTTTAGAAAACTCTTTACCTTTTTTGGATTTAAATTTAAATTATAAGTCATTTGGTTTAGATTTTAATGAAGATAGTTCGGATGGCGGAGATCATTTAAATGTATATGGTGCAGAGAAGGTTAGCAAGTATTTAGGTGAGTATTTGGTTAAGAATTATAGTTTTTCTAAACATGATAAGAGTGTAATTGATGTTTGGGATAGGGATGTGAAAATTTATGATGAAGGTAAAAAGGAATTACAGGTAAGTGAAGGATAATATATTTATAAAAAAATGTACGGAAATAAATGATGAAGATTTTAAATGCGTTTTTAATAAAATTAATGATACTGATAAAATAAAAGTTTTAAAAGATAAGAGAAAGATTACGGGTTATTATTTGCTAGATAAGTATTTGGAAAAGTTTAATTCTAAAACTATAAATGATATTTATTATAGTGAAAATGGTAAGCCATTAATTGATGGAATATATTTTAGCATAGCAAATAAAGATGATATTACGGTTTTAGCAGTTAGTAAACATAGAATTGGTGTAGATATTGAAAAAATAAAGGAATATGATAAGACGGTTCTTAAATATTTTTTTAAAGATGAAGAGATTAAAAAAATTAAAACTAATGAAGATTTTTTTAAATATTATACTTTAAAGGAAGCTTATGTAAAGATGATGGATGATAGACTAATTAAGATACATGATGCTAATTATTTAGATTATAATTATGGTACAATAGTTAAGGGAAAATATATTATTTCTTTTGTGGAGGATGCAGATGGAAAATAAGTATTATAATAGAAAAAATGGTAAAGTTTATATTGTCAAAGAGGATAAATCTACAATATTTTTATATCGCACTTGGCTTGGTAGACTTTTTTTGAAGATTTTATACTTGCCATTTATTAGTAAGATGGTTGGTTTATTTATGGATAGTTTTTTATCAAGATTAATGATAAAGAGATTTATTAGGTCTAATATGATTGATATGAGTGATTATAGAGATGAGAAGTATAAGTGTTTTAATGAGTTTTTTACGAGAAAAATTATACCTGATAGAAGAAAGATTGATTTTGATAAAAATTCACTAGTTAGTCCGGCAGATTCAAAGTTAAGTGTTTATAAGATTAGTGAAAAAAATGAGTTTAAGATTAAGAATTCTTTGTATAAACTAGAGGATTTAGTTCCATCAGATGTTAGTGCTAATTTTAAAGATGGTTATGCACTTATTTTTAGATTAGGTGTAGATGATTATCATCATTATATTTATATAGATGATGGCGTGCAAGATGAAAATAATTTTATTAAGGGTAAGCTTCACACTGTAAGACCAATTGCAGTTGGATCACAGGATGTTTTTGTGCAAAATCAAAGAGAGTGGACAGTATTACATACTAAGAATTTTGGTGATGTAATTGAGATAGAAGTTGGAGCTGTGTGCGTTGGTAAAATTGTTAATTTAAAAGAAAATAATAAATTTAAAAGAGGCGAAGAAAAAGGCTATTTTAAGTTTGGTGGCTCTACAGTAATACTACTTGTTAATAATGTAATTATTGATGAGGATATTATAAAAAATAGTTTAGAGGATGCTGAAACAAAGGTTTTAATGGGAGAAAAAATAGGCGTAAAAAAACAGTAATTTAGCTCTTACTGTTTAATAGTTTTTTAAAATATTTAGTTTTTGGTATAATTATGCAGGTTGTAAATGATAATATTAATGAACCTATTACATCTAGAATTATGTGCTGTTTTGTTAGTAAAGTTGATATGATTATTAAGAAGAATGCACAAATTAAAGTTATTTTTAAATAGGGATTTACTTTATTATCCTTTAGCAGAGTATATATCAAGATAAAACAGAGTAGACAGTGGCCTGATGGGAAACAGTTAACTGGTTTATCGGCTTTAAATGAAACATAAGCGATAAAAGTACCAAGATTGTTAAAACTGTTTAGAACTGGTCTATTAACCATGGTTGGATATGCAAAAAATATAATATATAGAATTACTAGGGAGATAATAGTAGTTAGTTTAGTTTTATTATAAAGATTACGATTTTTTTTATATAGTACGAAGAAAGTAAAGATTATTAGAGGATACCATAGAGTGTATATGATAAAAAATGATGGGATAAATGGTATTTTAGAATCTAGTGCTGAGCCCATTAGATGATAGTTTGTTATTATTTTTTGACTTAGGAAATATATTAGAGCATTTGTGCCAAATATAGTTATCATATCAATTAAATATTTTTTGTACTTCTTCATAAAAATCACTTGTTTTCAGTATATCATTATTTTAATGGATAATAAAGTTTTTTTAAAAGGTGTTTAGTATGAATGATAAAGAATTTAATTTAATAATTAGTAATATTCTTATTAATCCTGAAATATTAAGGATGAATGGTTTTAGGCAGCATTATAATGTAAGTACTTTTGAGCATGCTTATAAGGTTTCTTATTATATGTATAAGATATGTAAAAAGTTAGGACTTGATTATGTTGCTGGAGCAAGAGCGGGATTACTTCATGATTTTTATCTTTATGATTGGCGGGAGAAGAGTAACTGGCATAGATTTCACGCTTTTAAGCACGGTAATTTTGCTTTTAAAAATGCGATTAAGCATTTTAATTTGTCTTTAAAAGAGAGGGATATGATAAGAAAACACATGTGGCCAGTGACTTTTTCTTTACCTAGATATAAGGAAACTTATCTTTTAACGTTTGTAGATAAATACTGTGCTTTGTTAGAAGCATTTAATTATTATAAAGGTATTTGGAAAAATAAAAAGAGGGATTAGCCTCTATATAATGTGTTATTTAAATAATTTTCTAGGACAATTTTGCTTGGTTTGTAAAGATTTTCAGGGACATTATTTATATCAAACCATTCCCATTTTAAAATAGTTTCTGGTTCCATTGCTTGAATAGTTCCTGAGTATTCGGTTACTAAAAAGCCGGCAGTAACATAGTGAGCGGTTTCAGTCATATCATCTGATATACTAATTAATTTTAAATTAGCGTTTTCTAAGCTAGTTTCTTCTTTTAATTCTCTAGCTGCGGCATCAATAAGTTTTTCCATGAATTCAACTTTTCCGCCTGGCATAGTCCATGTACCGGCACCGTTAAGTTCACTTGAGGCTTTTTCTTTATCGGGATTTCTTAAACCTAATAGTACTTTTTCATCCTTTAATATCATTATACCAACACCTAATCCTGGTTTCATTTTTATCATCTCCTAGATTTATTTTAACGTAATTTGAGCGGGATTACAATGATTTTGGCAATATTAAAAAATATTATGACATTCTAATATTTGTCAAGTATAAATTTTTGTGATATAGTAATACACGATGA
>OIZL01000161.1_pt1 | contig 57231 bp, 98 predicted proteins | sample 1588541 | NCBI WGS metagenome assembly OIZL01 (sample SAMN03283285) | human gut metagenome | biome: human-associated habitat; material: feces | host: Homo sapiens | place: Peru | collected 2012 | reverse complement strand
TGTCTGTCTGTCTGTCTGTCTGTCTGTCTGTCTGTCTGTCTGTCTGTCTGTCTGTTAAGATTGTGTTATTACATTTTTGGCTGTCAAGGTATTTAACGTATTTTCTTGCACCACTAACGCAATTTGAAACTTCTTTGCTTATCATTGGGAAACCATACTTTTCGCAAACTTCCGAAAATGAAATTTTTGGTTTCAAAACAATCAAATTTTGAAATGTCTGCGCAAATTTCTTTAATTCCGGATATTGCGTTGGAACATCGACAAACACCAACGGAATATCTTTATATTTGCAAACGTTTCGCACAATGTCTACCAATACTGTGCTGTCTTTCCCACCACTGAAACTGACGTAAACGCCTTCTTCTCCAAACCGATCGACCCATTCAGTTATCCTTCGTGCTGTCATTTTAATTTTTGCAGAAAGAGGAAGTGATTGCATCTGATACAAGTCTGTCATTGTATGTTTATTACCCATATCATCAACTCCTACTTAAATGGTAAATCGTTGCCTGTCAATCCTGTCGGAATATCCATGAATCCGGCGTCGGAAGGCATCGGCTTCGGTGCATCCTGTGTATTACCGCCCTGCCTACTTTCGCAAAATTCGTGTTCTTCGACAACAACGTCTGTCGTGTACACCTTATTTCCGTCTTTGTTCGTGTAACTTCCTGTCTGGATGCGTCCTACAATCGCAATCTTTGTCCCCTGCTTCAAATACTTTTCTGCAAACTCGGCGTTCTTTCCGAAAGCAATGCAGCTAATAAAATCTGCGTTCTGTTCGTTCCCAGAATTGTCTTTTCTCTGAAATCTACGATCAACTGCAAGTGTATATCTTGCGATTGCCAACGGTTCTGATGCCTGTGTGTATCTGATTTCCGGGTCGCGGGTCAATCGACCCATCAAAATTACTTTGTTCATGTTTAATACCTCCATCTCTAATATGTTAAATCATCATATTTATTGCCCTTGACAATGAAATCTTCGGAATAAGACATCTCATACGATATGCCTGTCTCTTTGCACTTGAACTCGAAACACGCTGCACTTGCAATCCACCGGCACACATACCGCTTGCCGTTCTTATCTTCGCAAATATCGTGTTCATAGATAAGTTCTCCATCTGTGTCTCTGCATCCGGTACATCGGCAAATCGTGTCCTTGTCAATGATGTGTGCCATATCCATGAGAAGTTCCTTCGCAGATCGCATACATGCTCCCTCTGATTTCTCGATAATGAATACAAAATTGTCTTTCCAATCCTGTATCACAATGCCGCCATATACCCATTCTTTATTGTCTGCATCAATGGCTTTGCACTGCATAGCATCCTGTTTCATTCCCATTTCATAATTCCTTTCACACCAACAATCTTGGCAATAATCGTTATCGCCATCGTGAATAAACTTTTCTGCATCGGTTGTTGTCTCACCGCATCTGTCACACTCAAACACGTAATAGTCATACTGCCTACCGCAGTTAATGCATCCTTACGGGCATCCGACACAATCATTTTCTTTCCATCTGCTCATCATCCCACCGCCTTGTCCTGAATAATCTTGCCCGGCTTGATGCGTGTAAGAAGTCCAAGTTCCAATCCGTTATGCGGTCTCCACAGATGCAAGCAATTATCAACCATGTTGACGTACTCGCTTTTCTTCGGCATGATCTGATATGCTTCCTCTTCATCGTCGAAAAACGCATCTTTCAGCTCGCACATTGCATTCCAATCAGGTAAACGTCCGTTATACGGACAGAAACTTACATGTTCATAACCTCTTTCATTGTTAGAGAAAACAACGCTGCCCTTATACTTTCCGACCATGATTTCTGCGCTGTACGTATTGATGTCGATTTTCTTCACGTAGGAAAGCGTTTTCTTAATCTCTTCAATATCTTTCATGCTGTCACTCCTTTTTATTCTCTGTAGCCGTCATATATTTCAATAAACGGTTCTTTCGTTCCGATGAAATCTTCTCCGACAACAATTTCGCCTGAAAGTTTTGCAAGTTCCATAAGTTCTTCTGCGCTTTCAACATCGACATAAGCATCTCCATCCACAATTTCAACTTTATCCTTTAACTGTGGATATTCTGTTAAAATAGCTTCTACATCAATAGTTACCGTTGCTATCAATCTAAATCTCATTTAATACTCCTTCCTTAAAACGGACACTCATTCGGATTCCGAAGCAACCATTCTTTTTCCGGCTCAGCAACTTCCACATTCACATTTGGAACAGTTTTTTTCATCTTCTCAATGAATAAATCCTTGTTGGCATTATTCTTCGATAAATGGCACATAATCACATTTTGCAAGTCCTTTGAATCGTTAGCCTTAACAAAATCACAAGCGGTATCAATGCTCATATGTCCTCTAAGTACATGGTTTGCTTTTGCCGGATTACTCATGTCAACCATGCTTTTGTCATAATTAACTCCAAGAAGTATTTGGTTGATTCCATTAAAACGCCACTTAACAAACTCACAATCTGTGATATAAAGCATCTTGCCCATCTCTGGATGTTCAATTAAAAATCCATAGCAAGGGCACTCACTGCCATCTGAGTTAGTGTGAATCCATTTATTATCTGATGTCGTTAAATCAAATATTCTAACGGTAAAATAAGAGTTGGATAAAAATTGATTCATAATCAAAGGTTTGTATGGTCGAAAAACAGGAATACCCATTTTAATTAAATCTTCAACAGATTTGCTGTGATCTCTGTGGTGGTGCGTAACAACGCACCCAACCACATTTTTAATATTCCAGTTCAAACCTTTTTTGATTTCGGAAATCGGAACACCACAATCAAGTATAAGTGTTTCTCCACTGCTGGAAGTTAGCAGATAGCAATTTCCGGTTGATGATGAACCTAAACATTTTAGCTTCATACTCACACCTCAATTTCATCATCCTGTGGAAACTGAAAAACAGCATTGTTGATAAAATCTACTTTTGACGGCTGATTTTCTGCTCGCACCATAATGCCACATTTCTTTAATCTTTCAAATTCCTTTGCCACATCTTCTGAAATAGCGACATTCTGCATTACGATAGGCATACCGATATATGTCTCTCTAAGCATTTCCATAGCCTTAACCGCTTTTTCCTCGGTGGAATATTCCGCTACAATGTCAATCTCCGTGTCTCCACATAATTGTATTTCTACGCAAGTATTCCCTTTTATGCAGCTTTCATGCAGAAAAACCAAACTGTTATCGTACGGAAAATCCATTGTTCCGTTCTGCGAAATTACTCTCATCCTTACTCTCCCTTCATAAACTCCGGCTCTGCCGATTCTTCACTCACGATTTCTGAATCTACAACATCCTCGTCAAAGTCAACGGAATTGGCGTTTTCTTCAATCTCTTTTTTTGAAATCTGATATACCTCATCCATTTCCATCTGCGCCTGTCGCGCCATAGGATCGTAATTCTTTGGATATTTTTTCGTCGCATTGTTGCACATTTTACGGACAATCATGCTTTCCGGCGTATCAAGCCATGCACCGCTGATATATGGTCTTGCAATCTCGCATTTAAGCATTTCATCAACGGTTTTGCATGATCTAAGGGCATTAAGAATCTCTTCTTTTTTTGCCTTAATCTCCGCTTTCTGCTTTTCCGTTGCTTTATATCTGTCGGCACAAATTCCGAAAGTAACATTCATCAGGTTTTGCTTAACATGCGCCATAAGATTGATTTTTACGCTGTCTCGGTCTGCCGAAAGATATGTGATATTTCCATCATTCAACTTCACAGGATATACAACCCTTACAGCCTTATCTGACAAGAATTTTTCTTCCCATTCCGGTTCTGTAACTGTAAGTCCTTTGTGTTTTGGTGGGATATATACATCTCCTTCCTTAATTACCCAATATGGATATACCTGTTTTACATCCTTGCCATAATTAGCAAGCAATGAATCGTAACCGCTTCCCTCGATTCCCATTTCTACCTGTTTCTGCCATACGTCTTTGTTCGTCTGCGGGTCTATTCCGACTTTTACATTACGAATTTGAAAATAGCACTCTCTCGGATATGCGCTTGCGTTCAATTTAAGCGATGCACAACGCTTTACAATCCCTCTTAAATTGCTTGTATCAAGGGTTCCCATACCGCTAACCTTTGGGTCGTTTTTGACAAGGTTGTAAATGCTTGTCATTGCTTCCATAGCGCACTCTTTCGAGTAATCATCCATCTTCATCCCACAAGACTTATAATCTTCGATAATCAATCCTGTCATTGCATTGCTCCACTCGCTTAACGAAGTGGTAAATTCTTTCTTCTCTGCTACCTGTGTATTCTCTGCCATATTACTTTCCCTCCTAATCTTCTTTTACTTCCATTGCGCACATATGCCTGCCATTTACCAAATAGCTTAAATAATCTTTCACATCATTAAAATCCTTTAATGGCTTAAATGAGATAGGGTATTTAATTCCATCTATATTCACACGCCCATTTACAAATTCGTAAATATGACCGACTTTGAATGTACAAGAATCTCCATCAACGATAAAAATCTTTCCGTTGTAATACTGCTCCTGTTCTACAAGATCAATCATTTCGTCATTACACCAATATCCATGATTCTTCACGCAATGACCGAAGCAATCATGGAATTTAGGTGATTCTTCGTCGAACTCAACCGCATAATCAAGGGCGTCCTGATCGTCCTTTTCGATGTACTCAACAGTTCCTGTTCTGCCCCAAAAATTCCGACCAAGTTCTACCGGATTTACAAGTTTCACTATGTCTCCAACCTTAAATTTACTCATACTCTCATTCCTCCATATCCTTAATAATCAATTCCTTGTCGTCTGTCCGGCGAATAACAATCAACTGTGTGTCAATCTCCGGGATTCTCCATGCATCCAAGGATTCCGTATCGTCAATTATGATTGGCATTTCTACGTCATTCTTACGCTGGAATGCACGACAAATATCAATCTCTGTAAGCAACTTTGCGCCGTGGTTCATGTTGCGGTTATATGGTTCTCCCTTATACACGAACTCACAGCACTCTTCTGTATCTCCGTTAATAAGCGGTCTGAATAACCGCACTTTGCAGAAATCCAAATACTGATTGACGCTTTCGGAAAGAATCTCATTTTTCTTTCTGTCAAGCTTCTTCAACAAATCAAGAATTGATTCCTGGTCTGCAATCTTCTGTTGTGTGTCTCTCTGCTGTTCACGAAGCTGTGATATCTGGTTGTCAATATAATCATTGACCGATGCCTTACCAATTTTCTCCGTTACATCCAACAGATCATGTTGCAGTTTTTTAAGTTCTTCCTTTAAGGAATCGGTCAAATTTGAACCAATCGCTTCCTTATTATAAATGGATTCTTTTTCGTCCAATTCCGACTTAACTTTCTTGTATTCAGAAGTGTTCGTAATATCAACGCAAACCGGCATCCCGTCAATTCGATTGTTCAGAGAATCATATTCAGCCTGCAAATCTAATACTCTCTTGCCCCGCTCCTGTATCTGCTTCTCTGTCTGTTCAATCTCTGCCTTGCAGCGTTCAAGTTCCGATTTCTCGAAGTTCCCACTTGCAACAATGTTGTCAAGTCTCTGTTTCTTTGTCTCTTCGTACCTCTCCCGGATTTCGTCTGCATTTTCCAGCTCTCTATGGCAAGCCGGACAGATCGTGTCATTCTCTCCGATTGTCTCTGCGTTGGTTCGCTTCCACTCTTCGGCATATTGCTCACGAAGGGAAACATGGCGCTTAAATTCTGCTTCAAGGCTCTCTTTCATACGTAACATATCGTTTTGCAGATTCTTCAGTGCAATCAATTTCTTGTTGACATCAAACGACTTCTGCGTAAGCTCCGATCTAGTATCATCAAGGTTCCCATTCGCCTTGTTTTGCAAGCTGGACAGTTCAAATTTAAGGTTCAAAATCTCCTGTCCTAATGCATCATGCTCCGCCGATGCATCCTTAATTTTTCCGTTTACGGCTTCGATTTTGGATTCAATTTCCGACTTCATCGACTGCAAATGCGACACATCAACATTCGTCTTTTGCTTCATCAATTCGTCGATGCGTGGCGCATATTCATCTGCAATCTGCCGAAGTCCTTTAGACGATGATTTTCCACGTGAACCATTCAGGGTGCGATTGCAACGCTCTTTCAGTTCCTTAATTGTTCCATCTTCAAGCATCGGAACGATAGTCGCGAACTGTTCATCTTCCTGTGCGATATCTAATGTTGATTTAGCACCGAATGTCTTTTCAAGCACTGTTCTCTGATCTGCTGGAGACTTTTTCAATAGCGATCGAGCATTTAAGCAATACTGCAATCTATCGGCGTCAAGGAACCCATCTTCAAGGAACTCTGCATAGTCCTTAACCTTTTTCGGAACGTCATTGATGTATGAATCAGTAATGTTCCCAATAAAATCTCCATTCTTATTGATATTCTCACGGAACACCTTTTTCAGTTCTTTCTCTGTTCCGTTTATGTCAAACGTAACAGCGCACGTTGTCTCGATTCCGAAATAATCATTCCCGGATTCGTCATGCGGCCGGATTCCTGTAATCTCCTTGCCGTTATCATCCAGACAATTAAGCACATACTGAATTGCACGCTTAATTGTTGTCTTGCCGGATTCATTTACGCCGAAAATTTCTGTTCTGTCGAATATGTCTGCATCAACAGTATTCGCACCGAAGAATTTACCGAAATTCTGCAAGAAAATATGCTTAATTCTTATCTTTTTCATTCTTGATCTCCTTCCTCATAATTTCGTCGATTGCGCCAAACGTCAAATCGCTTGAAGCCTTATAAAACCGATCTCTGAATTTTTCATCTGTAATCGACCGTCCAAGAATCATCGACCCGATCAATCGTGTTGTAGTCTCGACATCTGCACCGCCTCTTACGGCTCCGGCATACAGTTTGAACATCGGGAAATCCTTAAATTCTCCTGCCAAGGTGTCAACCGATGCGTCCTTCGTGTTCTCAACATACTCCGCCAATCCTTCCTCAAAAGAAACATCCTCATTCAGTTCATCTTCTAAGTGCAGTTTGTTCAAATCGAACATATTCTTTACTTCTCCCATTTCTTTTATTTCTCCCTTCCATTTTTCTATAAATTCTCATTGCCTTGTTGATCTTTTCATAGTTCCAATATCCGTATACCGTAAGCATCATGCCGATAATTAAGATAATCTTCGGGATCGTCTGAAAATCATCCGTAATCGAATATGCGGCCGTGATTGCCATAATGCTTCCGGCTACCACATATGGATTGAATCTGCTCATTTTCTCGCCCTCCGAATATAATTATCAATTGTCGCTCTTCTTCCCGTATCCTTGTGAACTAAGAATAAATGGAACTCCGTTTCTCTCCGAACCATCCATTCATCTACGTTATAGCCTTGCGAATGAACGATTTCTTTCTGCGTTCTTGTAAGTTTCTTTGGCTGCTTCATTTATTCACACTCCTTAAATTCCCCGTCAACCAGCTTGTAAAACGTATTTTCCTTAATGCGTTCTCCGTCGACGTATTCAGTCTTTACGCACTTCGGAATCCATATATAGAATCCATTTTCGTTTTTCTCTCCTGTTTTAACCCACTCGGCAAGCGTTATCCAACTTCCGATTTTTGCTCTTGCGATAGAGTTGTAGCCAGCAGCCATAACTACTGAATTTTTTCCGATAGATGTAATCTGTGCGTAATCGCCGGAGCTTCCAATCTGTGCGGAATCGCCGGAGCTTCCAATCTTTGCGTAATAGCCGGAGCTTCCAATCTTTGCGGAATCGCCGGAGCTTCCAATCTGTGCGTAATCGCCGGAGCTTCCAATCTTTGCGGAATCGCCGGAGCTTCCAATCTGTGCGTAATAGCCGGAGCTTCCAATCTGTGCGGAATCGCCGGAGCTTCCAATCTGTGCGTAATCGCCGGAGCTTCCAATCTGTGCGGAATTTTTTCCATTGTCGTAGTCCGTGCATTCTTCGGCATTTTCAATTCTTGTTTTCTCGATTGTAAAGTCGACGCAAGCTTTAACAAATCCTTTAAGCCCTAACTTCGCTCCAATGTGTAATTTGTTCGTTGCACTCTTGTTTCCATCTTTCTTTACTTCTCCGACGGCTTCAACTTCGGCAAAATCGGAAATATCTCCATCCTCATTTACAAGCGGATAATAATCAAGAACATCATACGGATTTTCGCAGAAATGCATCATTCCATCTTCTTCGTATGTCGTGTTTTCCTTGTATTGTTTTCCGCTGCACGTCATATCTTTGTTAAATCCCTTATACCCTTTAATCGTTTCTCCCATTTTCAATCTCCCTTCCTAAAAATTTATTCACAAAATACAGCTGCCCTTTGCCAGTAATCTTAGTTGTGCGTGTAATTCTCACGCTTCCATCCGGGTTCTGCACGTTGCTTTCTTTCACTTCGAACAATCCTTGTTCGACATATCTCTGCATCGGCATGTTGCGTGATGAACCACTCTTACACAGATATCCGTTGTTTCTCAACCATTCAAACAACCGCTTCTGCCCGATCTGATATCCATTCTGACAAATCAGCTTTGCCAAATCTCCGATAAGAATAGATGTCCGGCTTGTAGCCACCGCATCTGCAAATATCGATTTCGGTTTCATCTGTTCAATTCTTGCCTGTTTCTGCTCGATAATCTTGTCTCTTTCAGCGATCTTGTTATGTGCCACAAGCAACGCCTTTGAAAGCAATTCATCGTCAGATAGTGTTTCTTGCCCGGCTATATAACCTCCATTTTTACGAATTGAAGGAAGAACCTCTGATGTTACCCAATCTGTAAAACGTTCTGCGGATTCTTTCCTGCTTTGAAAGATTGTCTTGTAAAGGTTTGCTTCACTGATAAATGTCATTTTCTGCATTCCACCCTTTGTAGGGGTATCCGCAGTATGGATACCCTTTTCGGATAACCTCTGCTTAACATTTCCTACATTAGATATTTCTAATGCTTTGCACACATCAGACAGGCAAAACATAGGTTCATTATTCGCTACTACTGTTCGAATTTCTCCAAATTCTTCGTTGTTAAAAATCTGTAATTCGTTCATTTCTACTCCTTTCTGTGTTATACTCTCCTTATAAAACGAAGGGAGGTGTTGCCATGGATATTGATTTAACAAAAGTTACAGAGGTAAGGCTTGTTCGAGTGGAAGAAACCTGCAACAATTTGATAAAAGATGGTTGGAAACTAATAAATGTGTGCAGTTATTCGGACCCATTCGAAAAAGAATCCGGCACGGAATTTACCCTTGCTCGGTTTCAATAACCTTTGCCATAATGTAGATTGTTGGTGTGGTGGATGTGTTCATGTTGAGATATGTCCACCCATCATCAAGCAACTTGTTTGCTTCATCCACGGTTACTTCTTTAATTGCTTCGATTTTTCTCATTATTCCACCTCGCTTTCTAAATCTGAAAAATCTGTAACCGGCATAGACAAATAATTCGCAATTAAAATCATTGTGTCTAACTTTGGCTTGCTTTTATCATTTTTCCAATCTGATAAAAGCATTGGCGAAATATTAAGATCGGTTGCTACTCTGTAAGGGGTAATTCCTTTTTCAGATAATTTCTTTTCGAATTTGGAATATGATTGACCATATTTTCTGATTTTCGACATAAAACTTCTCCTTTCCTTAAAAATTCATTGCAATTATTAAGGAAATCCGTTATAATGAAATCGTCGAATAACAATATAACAAAACAGCCTAGGTTTTAAGGATTTCCTTAATCTAGGTCTAGTATATTATGGTTTTCTTTAATTGTCAATAGAAAATTAAAGATTTCCTTAATATTTTGGAGGTGCGCGTAAAATGTACGAAATATACCAAAAATTACTAGACATGAATGGAGTAAAAAGTGCAGATGTTGCAAGAGCTACAGGAATATCTAATATGACGTTTTCGGATTGGAAAAAAGGAAAGTCTACGCCTAAGATGGACAAAATTGAAAAAATTGCAAAATATTTTGGCGTTACGACAGATTATATGATGGGAAAGAAGTCGGAAGTACCATCTTTGTCAATGGCGGACGAACATTTTGAACTAATCAAATTATACTCTTCACTTTCAGAAGCAGATCAGAAAGCTATTATGCAAATAATGCGCAGCATGGCCAAATAATAAAGGGGGATTTTATATGGATAATCAGCAATCTAATAACTATATGATATGCCCTAGGTGCAATCAGTATATTCCTTATGGATCTGCTTTCTGCAATTATTGCGGATTACAGTTTCAACCTCAAAGAAATGTTCAAATTGACACAAAACCAAAAAAGAAAACTGAAAGCCCATTGAGTGCATTATCTGGAATAATCAGTCTTGTTGGTTTTTTCACTTTTGGATTTTTGATTATTGTAGGATTTATTATTTCTGTGATAGATTTGGCAATCGGACAATCTAAAAAATATGATAATCACATTCACGCTTGCTCTTGGTTTTCGGTTGTATTGTTTATAATTTTAATAATTTTAATGATTTTTGGCTTGTATAGAATAATATAAAAATAAAGGCAGAGTTTTTGTTTTCTCTGCCTTTTCTCTTTAGTTCCACTCTTTGATGGCTAACTCAATAAACCTAATCAAGTAGTCCATCAATTTCTCATTTGTAATGCGTGACATCATGTCACACAACTTCTGCCTCTTCTCTTCCACGTCGTAACCCCCTAACACATAATTTCGCAAATCCATATGCCTATTATAGAACATATGTTCTTTTGTGTCAATATTTAAGGGGAGAATGTGATAAATATAGGGCGATAGCACTCAACTACCGCCCCGACCAGAATATTGAGGGGGATTCTGGTGTTCCTATTGAGAACATATTTATAATAGCACTATAACTTTGATATTTCTATCGAAATCGTACGTCAAAGTTCGACATTATTCCGGTTTGATTCTCACCGATTCAATTCTCTTCGAAAGTCCTACGGTTCCTTGCAAATTGCCGAATCCTTCCGCCCATCCGATTGTTTGAATATGACATTGTATCATTGCACCATGTATTTCGATAGCTTCAAGCCGTCTTGCTTCGCCTGTCGTTCCGATAATCGTGTCCTTTGTGATGATGCCATAATCTCTCCATCCAATGCCTTGAATATGCGCCTTAACTGAAATCTGTCTACCGGCTGGATCAATTTGGATTGCTTCAAGTCTCTTTGCTTGTCCTGTTACTCCGGCTTCTTCGCCCTCGTTCTTCCAATCTGACCATCCATATGTCTGTTGATGTACTCTATACTTCATAACTCCTTTTACCTCCTCAATATCATAACTAGGTCTGCCATATCCATAAATACTGTTTGAATTGATGTCGTAAGACTTCTTACATACGCCACCTCCATTCGCGATAACACCACTTGCTCCGGACGTGTTTCCCTCGATTGTATAAACTTTGTATCTGTCAACTGCATAAACAAGTCCTGTGTGCTTCACGTTTGATGCACTTCCAAAGAATATCTGATCGCCGACCTGTGGCGAAGTAAAGAATCTTCCGATCTGCTTAAAATAGTTAGCAGAATATCCGCATCCGGCTCCAAGCGACTTATCCGGTTGGTTCAACAACTTCTTAGCATTTTCAATTCCATACGCTTGAATAAAGCACCAATCAACGAACACGTCGCACCATGCATATCCGTTTTTCTTTCCGTTGTAGAAGTTTGGATATTTGGTGTCAATATCGTTCGCATATTTGGTGTAGTTGTTCGTTCCAGCATTTGCGGTCTTATCGTACAACTGCGCGTTCGTTTTCTTTTCGAGATATCCAACTTCATTCATTGCTACCGCAATTACTTTGCTTGCATATAATTCCATATGCGCACCTCCTAAAATAAAAACATCAAAACAAGACCTACATATTCCATTAGGTCTAAAAATTATATAAAGCCATTAGGCGATATATCGTTATGCTACTTTTCTATGTTCGATACAAGCACCTTGTAAAATCCTTCTAAAAAGTTTTTTAGGAATGATTATACCACAGATGTCAAGACCCGGTCTAAATAAACTAAACTCGAATATCGGAAATATAAAACAATATAAAGATTATACAATATCAACTGAATTAACAATTTCAAATGGTTTTTCAGTTCGGCAAATTGTTGGTTCAGGAGATTGGAGTTCACTTAAACAAACACCAGGAATAAATACAGTAACAAGCATATGGGTAAGCGGTGGTTATGCGGATCAGTGGCAAATTACAGCATCATTATATGGTGACAATAGTTTGTGGATTCAATCATATTCTAAGTATAGCGGAAATCTAAAAAACAATATCTTGATTCATCTTGTTTATTATTAATTGATATAATATGTACCAAATAGCTTAATAAATGATCCAGTTGTTATACTTCCGCTATATGTTGGTGCTAAATATCCATTTCCAGATGGAGATATGTAACAAATTCCAATATTACCATCAGAACTTATCAATGTACCACAGTACGTACTATCTTTAGTCTTATTTTGAAGATTTGCTGGAATTTGTACTAATTTTGCCCAATCGTGAATTGTTGCAACAACTGTTGCGACAACTTGAAAATCAACTCGTTTATCTTGACTATGTAAAATAAACGAGCAGTCTCTAACATCGGACAATAAATCTGTGTTAATAGAACCAACATAATGTTTTACAACATCTATATTCGAGTTTAGTGTACTTAGCGCACCTGTGACGGTACCATCTCCAAGCGAAGAAATATCCGTTGTTCCAATCTTCGATAAAAGCCATCTTACGTTTTTGAAGATAGTTGAAACTTTGCTAAAAATCGAAGCATGTGTCTCTCCACTTTTTAATAGTGCTGGCGCCGTAGAATCGCCTGTTTTTGAATCGTTTGATGTAAATTTTACTGTATTCTGGTAACTGTCGCTCCTAACATTCATAAGATTAACAGTCATTGCAGAACTTCCATCGTATTCTATAGCTTCTGTAATAATCTCATCTCTGAAATACAAATCATTGTATTCGTTAATAGGAGATGTAATTGTCAGTTTGTTCGATACTTTAGCTGATGTACTAGCACTTCCTGCACTTGTAGCATATTTGACACTTTTATTTGCATCGGCGGTGTTATCAACATTCCCAAGTCCAACATTTGCTTTAGTTATATTGACATTCCCACGTCTAAAAGTTGTTTCATTTGCTCCCTTAACTCCTGTTACCGGGCTTCCAGCTAAGACATCCCACTTTCCGGCTTCTGTCTTGTAAACATTGCTTCCTGCCGGTTCTGTGATTCCTGCACCCTCAACAAAATCATAAGTTGTCACGAACTCATCGGAAATATTATACATATCACCGGCACTTACAGAACTAACTGCCGGAAGATTTGCAAATGTGACAGTTCCCATCGGGCGCAATGCTCCGCTGAATGATTCAGAGATTGCTTTTGCCTGTTCGTAATACTTTTTTGCATTTGCTTCTGACGTGGCGGCGTTGGTTGCACTTGTGGATGCCGCTGATGCTTTGGATGTGGCTGTGGATGCTCCGCTTGCGGCGTTTGTTTCCGAAGTTTTTGCATTTTTTGCACTTGTAGCAGATGCGGTCTCGCTTGCTTTTGCGTTAGATGCACTTGTTGATGCCGCCGTTGCGGATGTACTCGCTGAATTAGCGAATGCTTTAGCCTCTGTGGCTCTATTAACAGCGTCAGATGCACTAGAATTAGCCGCAGATGCAGATGATTCCGCCGCCATTGCGTAAGATGATGCATCCTTTGCTTTTTGCGTGGCTGTTGTTGCAGATGCACTTGCTGATTCCGCACTTTCAGAAGCATTGCTTGCAGATTCGGATGCAGACGAAGCACTACCACTTGCAGATGTCGCACTTTTAGACGCTTCACTCGCTTTAGTTGATGCCGTAGATGCACTTGTGGCGGCAGATGATGCACTCTTGCTTGCGTTGCTCTCCGACGTTGCAGATTTGGTTGCAGATGCACTTGCAGATGATGCACTTACCGATGCTTCACTTGCCTTAGTGCTTGCCATGCTTGAAGAATCAGCAGATGCAATCGCACTATCACTCGCTTGTTCACTGTAATACTTCGAGTTGTCAGTATCTTCGCCATCTCGAACACTTGCACCGCCGATAGCGTATGACTGTGACAGTTTTGCGTTATTGTATGCGGAATTGCTACTTGTCGTCGCCGAATTCGCCATGTTTGTTGCTTTAGCCACTTCGGTTTTGATTTCTGCTAAGTAGTCAGTCTTTAGGTGCCTATCTTCGATTGAACCATCTGCAATGTGTGCTTTAATATGACCGTTAGGAAGCGCATTAAAAATTATTGTATCCGAATCATCAAACTCGTATTGAGTAATAAGTGCAGACATATCAACATATTGTTTATTCCCGTCTGGCAATTCCAAAACAAGTCTTTGATATGCATAGTCATACTCAAAGTTTACGGCAATTTTGTTTAAATTCGTATTGTACTGAGACACTTGACCGCCGTATCTTACAACTGTTAGAAATCCTGTATCAAGATTAATAGAAACGCTAGATACAAGAGATGGCAACACACTTGAATCTGCTTTTAGTGTGTCCAATTGTACAATCCTATCGTCCAACGCGTCAATTCCTGATTCTATGTGGTTCATATCCGATGCGTTGAGCGGTGTGTCTGTTGATGGTCTGTTTTTCCAAAATAATCGCTCAAACGCTTTTTTCCAACCTTGTGACATTGCTATCTACCTCCAATCTGCTTCTCTAATTCTTTTATTCTCTCGTTCTGCGATTGCACCGTTGCTACAAGGTCAGCGATCAGTTCTTCATACCGAAGTGCCTTACCGCCATTTTCTCCTGTGTCAATATTTGCATCGCAGTACACTCCCCAATCACTATGCATGGAATCGTGAATCTCCTGTGCTATAAATCCATGATGCAAGCGATCAGATGTGCCGTCTTTATACTTGTACTCAACTGGATTCAAGGCATAAATAAAGTCACTAGATTTTTTTGTATCTAGTGACTGAATATTTGTCTTGACATCTTTATCGGAGCCAATAACCGGTGAAGATCCCAAATATGCTGTCCCACTTGTAAAAAATCCGGCAACTTCAACTTTGGCATAATCTCCGGTGGCTGGGTATCCATCTTCATATACGCCCATCCCTGTCGGTGTGATTATCGTGTGTCTTAATGTCGCTCCGAGAATAGATATCAACTCTTGCATAATTAAATAACCGACATCATCCTCATATCCTTCTGCTGACAATCTCATTTCTGAATATTTTTGCCCGTTGTAATAAAACTCACTCTTGAACGTTTTTGCATTGATATCGCCTTCAATGTCTGCGCCCTTGCAAGTCATTTTTCCTTCTTTGGTGACGCTAAAATTGTCAGAAGTTATCGCAATGCTCTTACCTGTAAGATTGATTGTTCCACCGGACAAAAGATTGATAACATCGCTTGCAGATAGTTTTATATTATCTGCATCAACCTTAAATTCTGTTCCACTTCCTGTATCTCCAATAAGTGATACTTGAACAATTTTTCCTGTTGCAGAATCCACACGCAAAACAATTTGTTGTTCAGTTTGTTCAATTCTTGTAGACAACTCACTCTCTGCGTCTGTCGCACGTTTAACTTCCGATTCCAAACCTTTTTCTGTGACTTGTACGGATGTCTTAACTTTTTCGGTTGTTTTATTAAGGCGTTGAATCTGTGCGGTTACTCCATTCATATCGTTTTCAAGCATTTCCTTGCCTTTACAAATAAAGGAATCGCGAAGTGCCTTAACGCCTGTTAAATCCCTCTGAAAAACGTATGCTTCAAAGCCATAGCCGTTGACTTCTCCACTGATAAAATCGCCACACTCAACATGCGGTTGACCTTTTATTTTCGATGAATTGATCGGTCTGTAAGATATAGACGAAATCTTACTCAGCAACGCATTTGCAAGTGCTGTAATCGTTTCGTGTGTCTGCCCCATGATTACGAAGTTATCTTGCACGTAATACGGATTTTGATTGTACTCTGTGACGACTTGTGCGCCCTCTGAATCCACAATTATTACGCCATCAATATTAGACGTGAAGAAATCTTCAACCAACGGATGCTCGTACATAAGCGAAGTCGGAATATTGAACGAATTTTCGCTGTTTCCACTTCCTGCAGATGGGTATAAGTCATTCGCCGGGTATAAATCATCGGCTGGCAACAGCATAGAAGATTCAAGAGACAAATAATCAAACTTGCCATATCTATCCATCCGGCCAAACACACCGCTGATTTCGCATATCTGTTTCATCAGAGAAAGCCCGTTGATTCCGCTTGAAGAATCCAACTCTTTTGTAAGCACGATATTATCTGCAATCAGCGTTGTTTCATTCTGTTCCACACCGACATACTCACAAAGGCTATCTCTAAAATTCTTAACACTTATAGGTAATGTAAGGTTGTCATACCAATCCTTGACATCCACATCGAAATACCGCATCTTATCGTATGAAGTAAGTTTCTTATAGTCTTTTCCGGCATATTTCTCTATCGTTTCCACGTAGAACACACCCAACGGAATCTCCGTTTTGTTCGTGATAAGTACCGGCTCAATCTCATATCCCTTAATTCCGCTGTTTAGATTGAATACTGTCAATTCAAAGCTGGATGCATTGCAACCGCCAAATTTTAATTGTTCTTCTTCACAGATAGATTCATGCAACGTCATTTGTTCAGAAAGCACGTCTGAACCTTTGATTGTCGGAAACGCATTATCCTTGAATCTCACTTCTAATTCAATCGGTGTGCTATCTTCGATATACAGTTTTTTAATTGCTTTTGATATCTTAATCATACTGTTTTCACTCCATAAGAAATCCATGCCATTCTTGTTGATGTGTATTGAATTTTTGTTGCATCCGCAAAGTACATTGTCGGTTCAAAGTCAGCCATATACATATCGCTTGTCACATACTTATCCAATTCCGGCACATATACTTCAACGCTTGCCCTCTTCTCAACAGCGTTCTTGTAATTCGATTGAATATTTGCAAAAATGCTCGACATCTGTGTGTTATCAAGCATATTCCTCGTTTCAAATTCAACCTTGGGTGCCGTGTTGGATAATGCCGTTCGATGCAAGATTCCATCGACATCACGCGTTGAATCCAAATCTTGACCGTAGTTTGTTGCCTTGTAGCTCTCCGCCTTTATCATCGAAAGCGGAAATATGTAATTGCCAATCTTAATTAAATAGCCTTTATATGCCATATAAAAACCTCGCATAAAAAGGGCAGACACGCTTATTTGCCTACCCTATAAAAATTCTTAATATAACAATGGATTCGTACCTGTTCGGTTATACGCTTGCCGGTTCGACCGCTTTACGCTCTCAAAAATATCATTTGACGATATTCCTGTATCTTTCGCAAGCAACTGTCTAAGCAATTCGTTCTGTTCGCGCAATAGCCGGTTCTGATCTGCCTGTGACATCGACATTCCATCTACGATGCCACTTGCAATGTCTGTTGACATCCGACCTGTGTCAATAACTGTCGATGTGCTTGTTGCCACATCTGTGTTGATTGATGATGCAATATACGCTGACATATCAGCTAAATCTTGCAATGGGTCTGTAAACTGCAAGGATGTGTTGAATGCAGATGTCAAATCTGTAGCCATTCCGCTTGCATCACTTAACAACTTAGGCATGGCACTTTCCATACCCAAACCGATGCCGGGTGGCAAGAATTGACCGATTTCTTTATTCCATAATCGAGACGGAGAATGAATACCAAACGCACGTTTTAATGCGGATGTCAATCCTCTTGCAAGTGAAACTATGCCTCCAATAAGTCCATATTGTCCTCGACTATTCCACTTGTCAGACAATCCAATTCTAAGTCCATCTACAAGATTCGAGCCGGCTACCCCCCAAGGACTTTTTTCATCTTCTACTTTTTTCTTTGCTTTCCATAAATTTGAACCGGTGTCAGATATAACTCCGCCCCATTGATTATTTGCTCCACCGCGAAGTCCGGCTAAAGCACCGACAAATGCGTTAGTCACGTTCTTACCGCCGCTTGATGAATCCGCTTTCATCTTGGCAAATTTCTGTGCCATATCGGATGCCATACCATTAAGAGTTGTGCCAGAACTGTTCTTCATTCCTGTTAAAGCATTAATCACAGACAACGACATACCATTAGCTGAGCTTGTAGCATTTTTAGTCATAACAGAAAAATTGTTTGTAGAATTTCCTGCCATTCCTTGAATACTTGTTACAACCGACCCAGCCATTCCTTGTACGCTTGATGTCGTATTCTGTGACATATTTTTGACACTGTTAGATGCGCTGTTGTTCATGTTATTGTAATCGGAAACTACACTATTTTTAGTCTGCTTAACAAGCGACGTTATTTGATTTTTCCCATTTGCAACAGAAGCTCCAACATTGGCTAATCCGTTTTTAGTCTTTCCATCGACATCTTTCCCCGTTTGTTCCACATATCCAGGAATCAATTTTAAAAATCCGCTGAATTTTTCAGTCATTTTCCATGAAGCATTTTCGATTGCTTCACTAAGCACACCAAAAGAAGATCTTCCTGTTTTTCCTATGCTTTTTAATGGTTTTTCACCCATTGCAACGGATTTCCATACTTTTTGTACCTGCGGTGGCAGATCTGATATTTTTTGCTCCATAATTTTTATGTTGCTTATTTGTTCTGCTACCTGTTCTCCTATGCTAGTATGTCCTTCTTTGATTGTTTCTACCAATCCTTTGATAGCTTTGAATGGCGTATCGTATTCTCTATAATACGATGCCAATTCGCTGTCTCCCTGTGATTCTGCAAGAGATGCAAGACCTGTATTTACTTGTTTTCCGATCAATTCTCCAAGTCCAAGACCTGCAGCAATGGCAATCCCTATTTGTCCCAAAGAAGCGGTTGCGGCGCTTGTCTTAAAGTAAGCCGCCATCCCACTAAGCAAACCTCCTCCTGCCGCATTTCCTACGGAAGAAGATGCAAAATGAGTAACTATTGCATTTGTGATTGCGTTTTTTGCAGCCGATGTTAGTTGCACAGCCGTAATCACAACGCCAAGAGAAGCAATCGTAAGGCTAATAGCCTTTGCAATGTTTACATTCCCCTCTTTGTCTACAAGCCACTTTGCAACTACATCTGCAAACTTACTGAACGGTGTATTTTCGTACAGCCAATTTCCAACCTTAAATCCAATTACCGCTGTTGTAATTGAGATAGAAATTGCTTTGCTAAGAGGAATGGTTTTATCGCCAATTCCTGTTGATATTTCCTTTGCAAGCAAATTCTTTAACACGCCTGTGGCAATCTCTTTACCGCCATGCATCCATTTAAAAGCACCGATGGCAATTACAACCGTATCAAGGTCTAATTCGGTAAGGAAATCAACACCACCTTTTAATACATCCGACCATGATATATTTTTTAAGGCAGTAAATATTGTATCTTCGATTCCATCTACCCAACCATTGATAGCCTTTGCAAACTTCTTAAAATCAAAGTTTTGGAAAAATCCGTTTATTCCATACGCAATGGACAATCCAAGGTCGTCAAAATCAAAGTTATCTGTAAAACTAAGTGATGCAGTAATTGCAGTGTTTAACGAATTTGCAATAGTTTTTCCTGTTGCGTAGAAAAGCTGTGGAGATATAAGACCTGTTAAAAAGTCTGCCAATCCTTTTCCGAAATTCTCCGCACCCTTGTAAGCACTATCCCAATCAATGCTTTCAAGTTCTTTTGTCAGATTTATTCCGATGTATTCTCCCAAACCTCTAAGGTTAGAAATGGCACTCTTGTAAAGTCCGTCTGTCTCTGTGACATTAAACTTCATTCCACCGCTTGAACCACCGGAAGATGCACCGCCACCACCACCAGAGCCACCATTACCGCCGGAACTATCGTTAGGCGTATTCAACACATTCAGTTCATCAAAGCCTTGTAACTGTTGCTTTAACTTCTTAGCATTATCAGCCGCTTTGCCTGTTCCAGACGCAAGATCGTCTGCGCCTGTTGCCGCATTCTCAAAATCATCCGCAAGTGCGCCACGCTGGATTTCTAATTTCCAACCGAATATAGCACCCAATGCGTTGACAATGCTTTCCGAAAAATTGATAACTGCATCCAAGCCTTTGTTAAGTGCTTGAAGCAAAGGCTTTAACATGTTGATGCCAGCATTGCCCCATATGGCACCAAGTCGCGTGAAATTCTCTCCAAGTAATCGCACTTGGTTGTTCCATGTATCAGCGGTTCTTGCAAAATCGCCTTGCGCCATGGTGGTTTGCGACATAACGTACTGATAGCGAAGCATTGTCTTTTCAGCCTGTGACATGCTATCAATATTTGCATTTAAGCCGTTATTCATCGCCCATTGCTTCAACGTAGCCTGTGTAAGATCAAGTCCATATTTACGCAAAGGAACGACCATGCCGGTATATACCGCCTGTAAATCTTCCGCAACGTCGACTTGCGACTTATCATAGAACGATGCAATATCTCCGGCTAACTTAGTCAGATTCAGAGACACATCCGCCATATCGTCAGATGCCTGTACATATCCATCTGTGGACTTTGCGAGGAAGTTGTTTGCATCGCCTACTTGCTTTGCTGTAATACCCATAGCAAGACCCATTGATTGATATGTTGATGCATATTGCTTGAACGACAATTCGGACATGCCGAGGGTATAAATCGCATTCTTAGCCTGCTCTTCGACCTTATCCATAGACGGTCCGAAACTGTGTGATACGACGTTCTGAACCTCTGTTAAAGCTCCACTTATATCTATTGCTTTACGGAATACTCCCAGCGCACGGAATAACATCCAATATGTCGCATACACTTTACCGATTGCAGATGCAAGGTTAAATGAGTGCTTTGATGCTTTCTTTGCAGAATTTCCCCAGCTATTAAGCGAAGATGTAAGTCCGCGTGTCACTCCACCGACGCGATTACCGTTCGATGCAAGTTGTCCGATTGCTTGCGTCATTTGGATAATGTTTGCATTAACTGTCGGTGCGGTTGACATTGTTTGCATAAACCGCTTCAATGCTTCCGCAAGTGCATCAAGATTTGCGGCGGTCTGTGCGGTTCTGTTTCCGGCAGATGCAAGAAGTCCTAACGCCGATGCAAACTGTATTGTATTCTCTGATACAACTCCAGCCTTTGACAGCGAATTTATCAGACGTTTAAGGTTTGCTCCTAAGAGCGGTAATGCTGTGCTTGTTGCCTGTGCATTTGCTCCGGCACTTGCCAATCTCGACACCGCATTTACGACTTGAATAGTGTTGCTTGAAACAGTTTTTGAGCTGTTTAATGCCGATGTAAGTTGATTTATGTTTGCGCCTAACTGTGCGAAATTTACGGAGTTAAGACCGCTCACGTTTGAATTTGATAATCTTGTAATCGAATTTATAAAATTCACAAGACCTTTGTTGTCAAAATTCAAACCGCTAAGCGTTGCAATTCCACTTGCAAGCGGTGTCAACGTGCTTGATAACTGCGATAGCTTTGTTCCATCCACCGCTTCAAATTTCTGTATACCCTTGGCAATTCGTGTAAAATCAGACAGTTTTACGCCCTGAAAACTCTGCATTGCGCCACTAAGAATATTTACGCCACTAGCCAGCTTTTGCAGGCCTTTTGTGTCTACACTACCAAGAGATTTAGACAGAACACCCAATTTATTTATGAGTTTGTCGATTTCGTTATTCGCCTTTGGCGCTTCCGCCCCGATTTTAATTTGCAAGCTATCAATTTCCGTTGCCACGATTCCACCAACTTTCTGTCACATAGTAAAAAAGACGGTACAAACTTATGTTGTACCGTCTGTATTCTTCTCAACTTTTGGATGCTCTAATTCATAATTTGCCTGCATAGCAAGAAGTCCAGCCAAAAATGCTTCACGTTGCTTTTGCAAATCTTCTTCTCGCGTTTCCATAGCCAAGATAACAGGTTTTTTCATATACTTGCCTTTTGGGTTCTTTGCGAAGTTTGCTTCAATAGCAACCGCAACCGCAGACATAGTATACTGACCACTCATCCAATTTAGAGCATCTATCTGTTTGATTTTTTGCTTATATCCGTCTCTTACATATTCCAACTTACGCGGATTCATATGCTTAAATTCCTCATACGAAATTCCCATAGAATATGCCGAAGGGAAGAAACCCTTCCATATTACTTCGTGGACGCTTTGGAAGGCTTCTTGTGGTCTTGCGGAACTACCTTCGGTGCCTGTTCCGCATTCTCTTCTTGTTCCATTGCCTGATTCATGGTCTCGATCATCTTCTCGATTCCACTCATCACGAAAAAACCATCATCCTCCATGCATGGCATTAGCACTTCATTGTACACGTCCGTGCAAGACTTCTTTTCTTGTTTCATATATTTTTTCAACAGAGTTTTTGCTTCGTCCATAGAAACCGGGCTATGCTCTAAACATCCGGCATAAATGGCAAGCACGCAAATCTTAGGAATTGTAGCCAGCATCTCACTTGTTCCATCAAGCATTGCAACCGCAATATTGTTTCCCTCCTGTGCCGACCGCGCAATATAGATGCCTGATTTAACCTCAAACATTTTTTGCACAAGGTCTCCCACTTCTACTGCATCAAAACCAAACTCTAACTTATATTCTTTTCCATCAACTGTAATTGTTTTCATAATTAAATACCTTTTACCTTTCCTCCTATGTCTTTCACATAGGAAAGGGGCAGACCGAAGTCCGCCCTTTCTGTGCAATGTCATTATTCATCATCATACGATGAATAGGTGTTTACCGCATTCGATTCTTCGTCACTCATCACTGCGGTATTAGAATTTAACGAGTGACTAACTATTCCCCCGGTGTAAATGCCACGGATGTATCCATTCCCTTGTACTCTTCAATCGTAAGATTCATCTCGATTGTAAGCAGTTCGTTCTGTCCGATTTCCGGCTGTGGGATCTGCTCTGGTGGCTGTGCTACAACAAAGAACGACTTCTCGATTCCCGGAATAATTGTCTCAAACCACATTCTCTTTCCACCGGACAACGCCTTGTACTCTGTGATAAGAGCCTGCCACTCTTCGATTGTCTCTGCTGTAAAGTTTACTGTTACAGGGAATGATCCGCCTGTGTCCGCACGCCCCTTTACGTATCTGGTTATGAAATCTTCCAAAGCAGATGCGTCAATCTGTTCCGGCTCAATGTTGATACCGGCTATTGCGTTGATACGTGTCAACTGCTTAAATGACGTTGGCTTTGTTCCAGCGGTTGCCTCTGAGCCATAGCCGAATGTAATTCCAAGTGTTGAAATACCTGCTGCTGCCATCTTTTTTACCTCCTTAAAAATATGCATAAAAAAAGAACCCAAAACAGGTCCTTAAATTATTTGTTCATCAATCTATCATTTGCTCCGAGTATTCTTCTGAATCTCGCAACGCTTCTGTACACTGTTCCATCAGACTTAAATTCCGGCATTGGTGTTGCCTCGAATCTCATAGTCTTAAATACGTCTGAAACTATTGCAAGCATAATCTTTGCATCATACTGTGATGTGTTCGTGAACGTCTGAACCTCAAACGTGGTTAAAACACCATTGATATTCTGACCGTCTAATGTCCGTCCTTGCTCTGTTCCGGGCAATTCGTGAACGTAAATTGTCGGAAATGTTGGCTTTGATAATCTGATTTCAAGGTTTGTGATTGTAACCCCTTGTTGCCATTTCATTTTTGGAAATTTCTTTCTTAACTTTGGGATGGCATATGAATTAAGAATACCCAAAACCTTTGTTTCATTTTCATACGCCCATGTGTTATCAACCATTCTTGAATACCTCTTTTACAGTTTTCTCAACCAATTTCATGAGTTGAAGAGATGTATAATACATAAAAGGTCTGCTTGGCATACCCTTTGTGATATGCAGTTTCCCATCATCTCCGATGTAAGTCCAATAATATTCGCCAGCCTTAACAAATGTATCTCCATTTATAGATATGTCTTGCATAGCCTGTCTAATTGTCTTACCACTCGCATAATCCCACGTTACTCCATCCGGCAATTTTCCCGGATAAGGATGCTCTTGACCTACAATTCCTGTTCCAAACTCAACGAACATCGCATGATCTGTGCCAGCTACAACCGCCCATACACCTCCACCCTTGACACTTCCAGCATATTCAGAGTGAATGCTTTTTATCAAATCTTGATTAAATATCGCATCAAGGTCTGCAATCTGTACTCTCGCAATCTCTACGCCCTTTTCAGCCAACTTTTGAGCTACCATTTGACATTTGTATGTCAAACTATCTTGATACGCTCTAAGCTGTTTTATTGCGTTCTGAATGCTTGATTGAGACAGACAATTCATACTGATTGTCTTTTTACGTGCCATGCCATCACCTACTCTGCGTTCTTGACATTCTTACGGAGCAGATAAAGGTCAACTGTCAATCCTTCATCTGCTACGCCCTTGACGATGTAATCTGCCGACGTGGAATCAATAATTGTTTTTTCGTTGTCCTTATAGCCAACTTCCGACCGCTTCCATATCAATGCACCTTCCACAAGTGGAAATGCGTTTTTGTCTGTAACAAGTTGTGCATAGTTGGTTGAATCATCTATTCCAAACTCTTTCGCGGTTGCTTCGCTTAGCTTGTTGCTTATGGATGAATAAAAAATAACAGGCTCCGTATATGCTTCAATCGGTTCTCCTGTTACTTCTGGTATTTTATTGCCATCTTCATCCAAATATGGAATAAACGTGCCATCATCGTCTATATATCCGGTATATATGATATTCCCATCATCGTCACGTCTGTACTGCGGTTGCAATCCAAGGCTAAGTGAATACATCATCTTTTGCTTGTTGATTTCCAACGACATTTACTTCACATCCTTACCGAAACGCTTCCATAATTCAGATAGCTTTTCCCATCCGAACATGGCGACAAATGCAACAATAAATCCGGCAATAACGGATGCGAAAATCATATACCATAGCATTGCCGCGCCAATATACTGCATATATGCGACAAATGCTGTTACTGTAAGAGCAATCGACAAAACAAATACAACTAAGTCGGTCGGAATGTTTTTGAATATTCCCTTAATCACCTGTGTAATTACAGACACAATAAATGCCAAGCCTCCAACCACCGCAAGTAATAATGTTGAGTTGCTTAATAATTCCTGCATATCAATTACTCCTTTCCATATTTAGTCGCTCTTCAATGCCATCTAAACGATGATGAAAAGATTTGACACTTTCTTCCACTTTAACAATACGGCTGTCGTGCGAATTGATTTCTTTTCGCATTTCGGACACTTCATTTTTTATGTCTGTTGTATTGTTAGAAATGGCATCTAACTTCATATTGATTCTCGTGTTTTCTTTCACACGTTCCTCAATGTCTTTGGCATCTGTCCTTTTATTGCTTTTCAATCCCATAAAGACGGAAAAACCAAGTGATAACACGCTTATAATGATTGCTGTTGATACCTCAATAGTCATCAATCATATACCGCCTTTCTATTTTAGTTGGTGTGCCGCCCACCACCCTTGATGCACACCGCCTGCTACCAAATTTGCACCGCAAATCTGATAACGCACAATCTTCTTTATAATGCCTTTACAAACGGATATACACCCACAAACAAGCTGTCTCTATCTCTCCAATGGCGCGATACTCCATTTTCAGAATAGCTAGTCATGTAGTTCTCGCCAGCTTGTGAATAGTCGTACACAACAAGGTTTACTATGACACCCTCAAAAGAGTTCATATCTTCTTCAATCATTTCCTGTGTGTAAGAATCCGGGTAGCACCGTTTTGCAACAACATCTTTCTTTGCTTGCTCAATTAGTTGTTCAATAAGCGGATTGTTTTCGATTTCATCAAACAAAACAACATCTTTTCCGTCAGCCTTCTCCATATGAAATTGTTTCAATCGAATTTTGACTTGTTCTAATGTTGTCATATTTATTCTCCTATAAGCCCAAAACGCTAATCAAACAATCTTTCAGCTCTTCGCCTGTTTTTTCTTCTGCATCTTCAATTCCGTATTCAGAAGCAAGTTCTCTAAGATTTCCAACAGGCATACGCTTAATTTCTGTCTTTGTAAAATTTTTTGACGGTGGCGTCATAAAGTCAGAAGTATCAGAGGAAGTGTTTTTATCCACTTCCTCTTCAATCTCATCTCCAGCTTGATACCACACGCCATTATATTTAATGCCGTATTCAGCGATCATAGGCTACTCCTTAACCTTCATTACAAGCACGCTATCCATTCCCTCAAATGTAGGCAGACCAATCATAGATACTACGCAATGAGTATTGATTGGATGATTTGTTGCGTATGTGTAAACAGATACACCTGTCTCGACAATAGACAGATTTCCGTCCGTGAGACTTCCGCTTCTCTCTTCTGGTGTCTTACCAAATACATAATCGCCAAGGAAAACGCCTGCTGTCTGTGCAGATACAATTCCTGTTGGCACAAAATACTTGGTTGTTCCTGTTTCATCAATATACAGTTTGTCGTATACCTCAATCTCGATTCCGTATCCACGAAGATACTCTGTAACTTGTGCCTGCTGCAATCTGATACCGCCATTATAAGCTGTGATACCAAGCACCTGTTTCTTTGTATCCTCTGCCTTGAGTACCATCTCCCATGTTTCGGTGTTCATCGTAAATCTTGTAAGAGAATATCCTGTAGCCTTTGCGAAATCTCTACGTGCTGTAATCAGATCATCAAGAGGTGCCGCTGTTGAAGGTTTATCCCATGTGCTTGTTCCTGTGATGGCTTTGAAGTGCTTTTGTTTATGTTCTGCTCCTTCATCCGATGTATAATCAACATAATATGGCTTGTTATCGATAACGACCTTTACTCTTGGAATACCATCTTCCGGTGCAAGCAACTGCCAAATCTGTCTCTCTGGTACAACAAGCGCACCCTCGATTAGGTTCATAGGTTTCTTGCTGATTTCTCTAAGTACATCATTTGCAAGGCTTGAATTTTCTGCGCTTCTGTAGTTATCGTAGTCCTGCTCTTCTCTCTCGGTAACCATATATGATTCCCGGTAAAAAGGCATTTCGTTTTGAATGTCAGAGAAACCACCAACATCTCTCAACTCTGCCTGTGCATCAAAGTTTGATGCCTTTAATGAAACCGGAAGTCCGTTCTTTCCCTTAATGAATCTAAGCGAAAGGGAACTCTGCTTTCTTGTTCCAAACTTTTGTCTGCCAAGATAAGGGGCAGAACCTAATGTCTTTTGGTAATTGTCCCACATCACACCGAGGCTTCTCGCTGTGAATGCTTCTGATAATGGTAATGCCATGTTCTTCTACCTCCTAAACACTTTCTGTTGTAGCTTTAATTGCCGGCGCACCATAGAATGTTACTCTTGGTGTTGCCGATCTTGCTTTGTCTGTAATTGAAAGTCCTGTAACCTTAGTCCAGTCAATCGTTCCTTGATATACATATGTTCCCGGAGCATCTCCCTGTGTCACATCAACGTCATGGAGTAAATATCCAACGCAGTTTTCGTCGTTACTTGGGAACGGCGTGCCAGCTTTTACAATTTTTCTTCCGTTTTCGTCTGGGCTTGATACGGATGCCTGTGTTACAAGGCACGCTGCGCCTTCATACGGAAAAAACTTCAAAATTCCTTTTTCCTGAGAAAAATCTCTTACGATTGGTTTTCCCATCGTCTCTACCTCCTGTTAAATCACATAACCGTTTTTTGCGTCTGAATTAGATGCTGGATTGCCAAATGTTATTTTTTCGGCATTTTCAACATCTGCTGTTTTTTCTTTATCTTTGCCGCCAGCACTTCCACCGCCCGGAACATCTTGATTCTTAGCAATCTCCTGTTCCTTTGCTTGTGCAGCGGCTGTCTCTTTGTCGGACATAATCTTTCCAAGAGATTCATAATCAAGGCTTCCATCATCCTTGACTACTGTCTTTGCCTGCTCAGCCGTAATCTTGAAGTTAGTCATGGCAGCTTCTCTCTGATCTCTAATTGCATTGTCTTTCTGTAACTTAGCGATCTGTTCATTTGCCGCATCCAAGGCTTTGTTTGCCTTCTCAACCTCTGTCAACTGCCCGGCTTCTAATTCATCAAGTTTCTTCTGCAATTCATCAGCTGTTCCAGCCTTTGCTTTATACTCATTAGCTTTAGCATTTGCTTTCTGAATTGAGCTTCCATAATCTGCCATGATCTTGTCTGCGTTTTCGTCACTAACTCCCATAGCGATCAATTCTTCTCTTGTCATAATTACCTCCGACATGTCATACGAATTTTTATACGGTGCAACGACACCGAGTGACATTGCTGTTTTATACGCTCACAGCTTTGCGAATTTATAAAAATAAAAGCAACTACCGATTATTCAGTAATTGCTTTATCTTTCTTATTAATTTGATCTACTATTTCTTGTGCTTTTGCTTTTTGTGCTTCTGCATCATCAATAGTCTTATACAGATTTTCGAGATACGGTTTCGATAAGTTAAATGTCTTTTCCGCGTCTCCCCACAGTCCTACTGTTGCTATCGCAATAAGGGGATGTATGCCGGCTTGAAGCAATACTGTAAGTGTTTGTGCCTTGGTGTACATATTATCCTGTGGGCTATGATTGATCTGTACATCAAAATCTCTTATTGACAACTTTAGATCGTTATCATTTACTCTAAGGATATTTAACACGACATTTGCAAGCCGCTTTTCTGCCGATTTAACAATTGGGTCTTTCAGCTTTGCCCTTGTCTTAGAGAAGTCCCAGCCATTACGAAGCTCTACGGCTCCCTGTGTATCTCCTCCGGTATTTCCTTGTTTGTTCGGTATTGCCAAAATAGATAGTGTATTATCCCATATATCATCCTTTGCTACTTGACATTGTGTTTGATTTAATTCCTGTGTCATAATATCGACGTCGGATTTATTATCTCCATTGTTCGACTTAACTGCCAAAGCATGGCTTCTCTTCATTTTCTCGAACTCTGCTTCGTCGATTTGGCAATTCACGAATTTTATCCAATACTGCACAAATTGTTCAACGCCATCCATTCTATTGGACTGCATATTGTTTATCGCATCCAGCATACCAATAACAAGCTCGATATCGGAAATTCTTTCGTGATTGTTAGGGAACTCAACAATCGGTATTCCACCGTATGTGTGAAGTTTGCTCTCAATCAATTTCCCATCTTGAATCTTATAAGATGTCGTGTCAGAAAACGCCAATTTATACCAATTTCCGTTTTCGTCTTTAAGTTCTTGAACGGAAAGCATCGGCTCTTCTGTGCTATCGTTATAGATTGAAAAAGTATTCATCGGCGTTGGTGCAACAATTAAAAATGGAACATCTGAATTTGCTTTAGGTCTTGCCGCCTTAAATGATGTTCCTGTTGCGGATTGCCACTCACCAGCTTTGATGTCTTTTTCTTGCTTGTTTGCATCTGCCATAAAATCATTGAGCATATCCACAGCCTTGTTGACTGCTTCATCATCTTTTCGGCTAATGAATTGAATCGGCTCGCCGTAGGTCTGCCCCACTTTGAACTGAACAATTTCGTATGCATGATTTTCCACGATTCTGTTTGTGATATCTTCATTTGTTAACTTCTGTCGATACAAAATCGGTTGATCTCCCTTGTAATAATTCCAAAGATATCGGATAACAGATTTGTTGTAGTAAAATGTTCCAATGCATTCTCCAATAACTTTGACAACATTATCTGCGGTTATCTTATCAACGCTTGTATATGCAATTTTTCTTCCGTATCGACCTTGAACAAGGTCTTGTAGATACATTCTGTTATTCATTCTGCCACACCTAAATAATCATTACTCCGCTAGAAACTTCTCTTTGCGGTCTGTCTTTTATCTTTATCTCGTTGTCTGCCGGATTGAACAAAACTCTTTTACCGCATTTCCGGCAACTATATGTCATTATGAATGATGACCGCCCATCATAGATGCCAACCTTACGTTTGCATCTCGGACAGTAAATTGTTTTACTTTTCATCCTATGCTCCTAAAAAATTGCATTAAAAAAGCACCGTGATAGCGCCACGATGCTTTTCCAAGGATTTTTCTATGAAAGAAATTGAAATGTCTTTAGACAACATTTGCAGTTTAACTATATAATACTTTTGATGATGAAACAATATGCAAATGTGTGCAAAATAGTGCAAATGTACGCAAATTTACGCATAGTACAATCTTCCGAACATTTTTTCAAATGTTTTCATTGCATTTGCCTTGATTGCATTTACTTTTCTGATACTACAATCTTTGAATTTTGCACATTCCTTCATAGTATATCCGTCAATGAAGTACAGATGCAGTATCTCGTATTGTTCCATATCTTCCATCTGGTCGATCTGCTTAATAATCTCTTGTTTCTTAGACACGTAAATGTCAATCAAACAGTCGATTTCTTTCTCCGTGTCAATAATCTTTGCAACGGTGTCACCCAATTTGTCACGCTTAATAGAAGTCTGCACTCGTTCGCCATCACCGGTGCCACCTGTAGATGTCGCAATTTCACGTAACCTGTTTTTTTCTGCAATCTTCCGGTCAATTTTAATGTCAAATTCTTTAATCTGTGATAGATATTTTGCCGTTGTCATTTAATAGCCTCCTGTTCTAAACGGATTTGCCGTTGCTGTTGCCGTTGCAAGATTATTTGGATTCTCGATAAACATTTCAAGCTGTGTAAGTCCATCGGCAGCATCATCATGTTTGTTCTCTCCGATTGATACAAACATGGTCAATTCGTCCATGGCCGCTTGATATTCGTCGTTTCTTCGATATCGGACAACTCCTAATTCTGCATCTTTCTGTAACTGATCCTGCGTAACCTTTTTTGATTCAAGGAAAATAAATTTTCGTTTTATGTCGCCAGAATACGCTATGATTTTTGATAGCTTTTCAATTTTGTTCGGTGCCTTCCTACTTGTACACGAACATTTATATTTCTGATCCTGTAACCGTTCATCAACATATTGACAATATAATTCTCCACCCGTGTTTCCCTCAAATCTTGTTTGCCTTATTCCGTTTCCTATAATTCTTCCTACCACCAAAGGCAATGTAACCTCTTTTGCTCCTTTATTGAACACCCAATCATAGATATATACATCTCCGTTATCATATTCTGCACCAATCGGCATTGATAAGCTATCTCCGCCGCCCCATGCAACATCCACAACTCCAATACGGCGAAAATCTCCATCCGGCAATATTCCGTTGAAATATCTTAATTCGTCCGTAGGGAAAAGCAATCCCTCACGCACAAATGGTCGCTGCATAAATTTAGCTTCCCATTCAGCCTTGTCAAGTTTCTCTCTCATATCCCTGTAATATGCCGTAGAAAAACCATTTATTTCATAATCAAAATTACTTTCGTCGTTTTCATCAAGTGCCGGTATTCTTCTAAATCTGTACTCTGGATTTCCGTCATAAGATTTTCGTAATCGTTCCAACGGATCAAGGACATTCCATAATGTACCGACCATCAGTTCTCTTGCTCCATCGTTTTTACGGTCAACCATCTTATTCAGATATTCTTGATACGTATTTTCCATTCGAGTAGGACTAAGGGAATGTTCACGATCTCTTACCAAGTCATCCACATATAAATATCCATCTTTTGATACATCAACAGCACCGGTCCATGTTCCGTCAATACCTCGACAAGTAACTGTTGCGAATCTATCTGGATCACCCAAAGTAATTGTAAATTCATCCGCGCTTTTGTCTGTTACAAGAGATTTATTTGCATATTCTGGATTCCAAAAGAAAAATAATTCATCAAATGCATATTCTTCTGTCGAAAACAAATTCATAAGTTCCTTATAAAATCCTTTTGCAAGGATTCCAGAGTGTCCTCCCATTGCAGAGTGGCTATTTGGTCTACGCATTGCAACCCAGGCAAGGAAGAATATGCATATTGTTGATTTTCCGACACGGGATGGCATTGACAAGCCGTAAAATTTGATCTTTCTGTTTTCCAAATCTTCAAGGTCATTTACAACAACCTTCAAAGTTTTTCTTCTTGGATAATAAAACCGCTTACTCCAATTACGTTTGCGCTCCATATAATACATAAAGCTCTCAAAATTGTAATAGCTTTCCAATTTTAGAAGTTCATAATATTTGTCTATTAGGTCATATGGCGTATTATGATCTTGTGCATATTTCTCTAAATCCCATATAGTTCCGCCTGTCTGTTTCATGCAGAATTGCTCTATAATGCCCTTAGACCGCTTTGTAAGTTGTAACCCATACTCAATATCCTTTTCGCCATTTATAGCCACCTTACAGGCTTCAATGTATGCAGATATTACGGATTCATCGACCAAATGTGTCTTTATAAAATTGTCATATTGATTTACTGTGTTGATTAACTCTTTGGATGCCAAAGAAAAAGCACCTCCGCTCATTAAAGCAGAGATGCCAAAAAGAAATCTCTGCCTATAATTTTTCTAGGGTAGCGACTGAAACTATTTATCAGCCGGTAATTGTGATTTACCAAAATTTTATGTTTGATTTTGTCACATCAATTTTTCTTGTCATTTCAATTTCTGTTCCATTTTCATCTTTTGTTCTAACGCAAACTTCCGTAGTAGCGTCTCTATTCCGATTGTCGAACCATATTTCTGTTTTCCTATCCTCGAACGGATAGCACTCTCGCATTTTCTCAATGCAGTTATTCATTTCTGTTATCTTCATAACCTCGCTCCTAACAGTTTATTTTTATTCCCTCTGTCAACACTTCTGTCTTATCATCATTCAGAATCACATTTCCGTTTTCATCCTCTTTATGCCATTGAGCATCGACAGTAATCATCGGATTACTGTCTACATGACCGCTAAAGTGTAATTCCATATCGGTGCATTTTACCTTTTCACCATCAATAAACACTTGTGCCGTTTCGCCATCAGATATTATCTTAATTTTTTCTTTCATCCCTCCACACACCCTTTCTGGAAATTCGCAAGTTTCAATTTTTTCTGTCGATTCACCAATTTCTTTTTCCCTATCAATCGGTTCCCATCTGTAAGCAGATTTCCAGTTATCCTCATACCACCTATCCATTTCTCCGATAACTGAATTTGCATAATATGTCGGTTTACTCATTGTTTTTGTTCTACTGCATAAAACCTCTTGATAGTTTTCGACAATAAACTCGCATTCAGCTCCGTTATACTCATAATCTTTGTAGAATCTATAAAACGATTTTAGATTCTTGATGAATTTAATTAGTGTTTTCATTCTACCACCCCATATTTGTCAATCAATTCATCAGTTATTTTCTCGACATTTTTTATATCATCTTTGTCATATCCGAAAACAGGAGGATATAAACAATGATATTTAGCTGATTCTGTTTCTCCTGTGCTAATTTTGCGGACTGTTACCTCAACTTCCATTCCTTCAAAAGTAGTTTCATATGAAACGCCACGTTCTTGTCCTGTAAATTTCACTCTTCCACCAGCTTTCTACCGCACACAGGGCAATAATTTACATCTATCGTTCCAGGACATCCGCTATCGCCTGTATTTATGTACAAGAAAATTGTTCCATTTTCATTCGCAATAAAATCCTCTTGCGTCATAAGTGCATCCAAAAATCCTGTTTTAACATCAACTATTTTTCTACATAAGTCACACATATCTCTCACTCCTATATTCGTTTCATGTAAATATTCTCTCTGATCTTCCCGGAAAAGAAATGCTGCAAACTCTTAGATACGCGCCTGCCATTCATCTTGTAGTCGGTTGCAAAATAATCATCAATCATCCACATATAATCTTCTGCTTCACAATCAACTACTTTGCCGGTCGGGTGGAAATACGCATCGACGATACTCTTAATTGCGCTGTCTGATACGTCTATATGCCTTATATCCGATTCTTTTTCGTATCTGCTGATGAAATATTGAATAATGTTTCTAAGGTCGATTATTCGGCTTCCTAACGTGTTCGGTTCTGCATATTGACCGATAAGATACGGAACATCCTCTATCCGATATTTAACATTGCTTTGCCCGACTGCCTTTTCGTCAGAAAAGCATAATGTTCCTTTTCCTTTAGGAAAAGCATAAGAGTAATCTTTAGTAGTATTCTTTGGTATTGGTCTGTCATATTGTCCTTCTCGACAGGACATTTTGTCCTCTTCGGAGATTTTATTAGAATCATAAGCCTTTATCATCTCTTCAAGCACTTCAAAATCTATTGAATACCACTTTGTTTTATCAATGCACATCTTGTTATAATTTGCAGAAATAACGATTCCTTTGTTTTCAAGACGTGTGAATGTTCTTTGTATTGTTTTTTCACTCCAATAAGGGAAATCATTTTCTCTCCACTCCGCATAAGAGTTATAAACCCAATATTTCCCATCAATAAAATTCTTGTCAGCCTTTTTGTTGATTTCAAGCCAATAATTTAACTGATTAAGAATTATTGCTTCGTTCAGATCGCCCAATACAAGTGCTAAATCTGTATTTACAATAAGTGTCTTTGACTTATCTATAAATAAATCTCTCAAATTCATTTTATATTACCTCCTGTGAAAGATAACAGCACTCCACTTGTGCTTAGAACCTGTGAACAACAAATCAGCAAACAGACGGTCACAGTTCCGCTTTTCGCTTCGTCAAGCTAGTTTGCTGTAAAGTGTAGCAGGTGGATTCGAACCACCATCCGGCTTTCATCGTTGTTTTCTGTGCGCACGCCACTCTACCATTGAGATATGCTACAATGTGCGGTTTCCGATGCAGACATTGTAACCGGTGTGGTATGCCATGCATCGGAATTTTTTTATTTCAGCAGGGATTACTGCAACGCCTGCTTATTCGGGACTACCCGACCGCTTGATGCGGCGTGGATTTGCACCACACATATTCTTCTATAGCAGAACAGACACCCTCCGGGTCCTGCTTACCTATTTGCATACGCATCAACTGAAAAGCAAGATGGTTTTACGGATGCAAAGATAACCAACAACTAAGCTCCGAGGTTCATTGCTTTTTCAAACGCCGACAATAGGACTTGAACCTATACGCCGCATAAGCGACTACTGACAGTTTAGCAAACTGTTCCCTTACCAAATTAGGGTTATATCGGCAAAACACCGCCTGTTACGGTATGCACATCCGAAAATGTGCATGGTTGGATTCCACAACATTGGGAGAAACAAAAAATGTCCCTTTGCAAGGGAATCGACACGGAAGATTCGAACTCCACCTATATCGCAATATGCGAATTATGCTATCCAATTACACTACATGTCGAAGCGACTTTTTTCGCCGCGGGTTAGTCGAAATTGTGTGGCGCACGCGTGAACACCGCGCAAAATCCAAGACTGTTCGTTAGTCAATTATCGCGAATCAGTGACATAGAATCAGACAAGATATTACACTCACAACCCGATAAAAAATAGTTTGTTGCGTCAAAACGTATTCGTGGGTATGCAGGTTGTGAGATACGAAGCACCCGGAATCGAACCGGAATTTACGGGAAAACGTGGGGTGTGTAAAACCGTATGATCTGCCATTGATCTATGCTTCGTGTGCGCATCCTCTTGGGGAGACAGACGCGCAAAAGGAGAAATGTGTGTTCCCCATGGAATAAAGGGGTTTATACGCGCCGGCATTCAACCGGCAAAACCCACCGAGCCTTGTGACGGCTCTTAACAGCTTTCCGCTAGTGGGTTACGAAAGGAGGATCCTAAAATGAAAAACATTAAGAATCCAAGCTGCCCTAGTTGGATTCGAACCAACAACTGCAGGAATCAAAGTCCTGTGCCTTACCATTTGGCGATAGGGCATAAAACGCTTATGCAGCGTGTTCTGACAAAATTCTGTCTAAAGTCGGTCTTGATACACCAATGTTCTTCGCAAATGCAGACTTGGTGATCTTACCGGACCGGTAAAGAATCAAATTGCTGTCAAGCAATTCGCTATCTACAGTTTTCTTTGTACCGCCCTTGTATTTGCCTTCTTTCTTTGCAATAGCGATTCCTTCTGCCTGCCGCTCTCTGATATGTTCTCTTTCAAGATTCGCAACGTAGGAAAGAATCTGCAATACCAGATCGGCGATAAATGTGTCTGTCAAGTCTCCGGTTCTTCCAATAGTCGTGTCAAGTAGTGGCATATCGAGGACCTTAATGCCTGCTTTAATAGTCTTAGTAATTCTACGCCATTCCTCCATGATCTCGTCATAGTTTCTGCCGAGCCGGTCGATAGAAAGGATAATTAGAACATCGTCGCTTGTTAAGTTGGCAATCATCTTTTGATAATCAGGTCGTTCAAAATCCTTGCCTGATAACTTGTCTGTGTAAATCTTTTCGCATCCAGCATTTTTAAGTGCTTCTAACTGTCTTGCAAGGTTCTGTTCCTTGGTTGACACTCTCGCATAGCCTATAATCATAATCACACACCCCTTATCTTTAATTGATATGGGTATTATATCACAAAATGCAATGCTTTGCAATGCTTTGCAGTGCATTTTATTGCTTTGCAGTGCTTTGCATTGCAATATTTATTCGTTTATGTTATATTATGCTTATGGAGGTGTAATATATGGCTAAAAAGCAAAAGCAAAACGATGCTCAAATAACAGTTCGTGTTCCAAGTGAATTGCGTGTTGATCTGGAAGCAATTGCAAAAAAGCAAGGTCGCTCTCTTTCTAATCTCGTGATACACATTCTAACATCATATGTCGAAGATAATTAAGTCGCAAATTAGCGGCTTTTTTATTTTTCCGACAATTCGATATATTTATCCAGATACCATTTCGCCTTTTTAATATCTTCAACGCCATTTTTGTTATTGTGACGGTAGATGTACTTAAAAGCATTGCACACGCAGAAGTCCATAACAGCTTCTTTTCCTTGTGTTTCAATCATTACGTCGATGCACTCAAAGTTTCCTGTCTCATAATGCGACGGATGATTGACATTATCATTTGTTGATGTGGAATCGGATTCTCCTTCGGAAAGAACAAGCCGAACTATGTCATTCATACTTTCGGAAATGTTTTTTAATTTATCGTTCAACTTATTTATTTCTGTATTTATTTCGTCTATTTTTTGTTTTGTAAATCTCATTAAATCCACCTCTTAACTATCCGTATTGCGTATGCGTGAGATAAAATCCACTTTGCAATCGTTGATACCGGGTTTCCATCGTATTCTTGCCTTGAGTACAAAGACACCAAATAAATTCGATCTGTGATTCCGTAAACCTTATATCCTGTAGAACGGAGCCGGTGTATGTCTCGATACGTTATCATGCTTCTTCTCCATATAGTTTGCTACGAACAGAAATATCATCTTGACAGCAAGGACATTTAATCGTCCATCTGTCTGAAACATCCGACCAATTAAACCTTAAAAGCGCATTGCATCCATTGCATCTAATCTGTTCATATTTCCCACGTTCAATTATTTTAATCATGCTTCTTCTACCTCGTCTCCCCACAGTTCCAGATATTTCTGAACGTCATAATCGCCGACTGTTCTTTTTGCATAATCTTCGTTGATTGGAATAATATTTGAATAACTGATTGTTTTTTCATAAACAATGTATTTGCATATATCAAGGTCTAAGTACACATATTTCTTTGTTTTTTGTAAGCAACGAAACCATCTTCCGTTTTTTGTCTTAAATAACGCAGCCTTTTCTTCTTCACAAGAATCTGAATATTTAAAACAAACGACCAACTCTGAATCTTCTGTACTGTAAAGAAGTCCGTTGCAAATGCGTTGCGAGTGAATAATGGTTGTACGAGGTTCTTGCTCTTTGCGTTCTATCTCTTCTCGATTTTCAATTTCTGAATTTTTGTTTTTACGCTTAGAAAACAGTTTCATGTTCAATCTCCTCCCATACGATCACGTCCTTTTTTGTTTTTTGAAAAATTTTTAGATTCTAAAATGCTGGTCCATATCCACCATGCATGATTATTCACTCCTTAAATATCTATATATCAGTCACTATAAAGCCTTTATATAATATTTATATATATTATGTGTATGTGAATAATGAGTATATATATTTGTTATATAATAAGACTCTTTTTGTTTTGAAAAATGTTTGGGGTGCTTAGTAGAGGTGTTTTCCTGGTCCTGTCAAACCCCCACCCCCTGCCGGCTGATCTGTTGGAGCTGATCTACTGCCGTTTTTCTATCGTCAAATTGCACAAATAAAACAGGAAATCCGATTGTAAAAACTAAGTACACTCTGGTTTTACACTATCAATCACTATATCTTGTGGTTTTGCTTCTATCTGTGCTATATCTTGTGTGCTATTGCCTAACTGTGGAAGATCGGCAGCGGTTAAGGCTTGCTTTGTGTCGGCTCTGTCTCTTGCTCCCGGCATACTCCAGCCGTGTACCTTGTTCAGCTTTGGAAGTATCTTCATTGGGTTATTGCGTCGGTCTTTCATAAGTGAAAAAAGACTTTCTTCATTATCTTCCATGATTTTTTCTTGCAGGTCGGAACGTTGAGAGTTTAGCCGCCCATTTGCCCAGTCATAAAGAGTTTGCTTTCCTATGCCGGCCATATCACAGAATCCCTTTTGGCTAACCTCTTGGCAATGTCTATTGCATAGCCTTTTATATATATTATTATATATATATACTACTCTATCTATATCATAATCATTATATTGGGCATTATCTTTTTTCAATAACTTATTACACGGTCTAAATAATTTAATATATAATTCTGTGATAATGTCATTCCAGATGCTTGGATATATATCCGACTCATCTATGTTATTAATTTTGCAATACTTTGAAACAATATCGGCAGCGATTGCTGGCATATCTTCAACGCATGATATAAATTGCGTGTATTCACTTTCCTGCTCTTTGATCTTTGCCATGCTGTGCCCTCCCTTCCTGATCTTTGGCAAATAAAAAAGCCGGCTAGAAATGAATCTAACCAGCGAACGTTTAAATACAAGCGCCCTCTTGCCTTGGCTTGGTTGTTCATATGCTCCGGGCGCATCCGCATATAACAATTATATACAAGCTTTATAAATTGGCTATACTATACCACTATATCTTGAATATGTCAATAATCTATGGGTTTATAGGCTCTATATCTTGTATATGGCTTTTATATATCTATCAGGCATATATTTATATAATTTAATCATTGACATATAAATAATATAAGTGTATATTATAAGCACGATATAACCATATTGGAATGTTGAATAAATCTATTCAATTTATCAACCAATATAGCCATATTGGAATATAAAGTAAAAAGAATATTTCAATTTTGCAATTTAACCGATTCGGAATGTAAAGTAATCTAATTAAATTTATATTTACGATATAACCATATTGGAAAAGAAAAAGGCACCTTGTTTGGTGCCTTTTGTGTTATCTGTGCCATTGATTTAATAGTGCCCGCCTGAAAGTTATTCCATCGCATCTATCCGATTCTATATAGTGATTTTTAAACTCTTCCGGAGAATAATCATGTACATATTGGGCGGATATGGTATAAATATTATTACCACCATATCCATTTTCTCGGCTTTTGTATAATTTGCGTTGCATCGGTATAATGCAATACGGGATATAGCTAACTGCAAGCGATCTTGTAACAGATATATGCGAATTGTAACAAGGAGCCTGCCGGAGATTTAAAGCGAAATCATAAGCGATATTATCAAGCTCCAGATCCGGACAATTTTCTTTTTCGTGTTCGTATAGCTTTTCTTTGCTGATATGCTCGCCCTGATCGTCTAAATAATTAAATATATCATCATACAAAATCTTATCTATCAATGTTTTCTTGTTATACACAAACATAGCATGAATTGTCATATATGCACCCCCTAAAATTCATCTGGAAGAAATGAAATTTCTTCCATTTCAGAATTAAAAAACCGGATTTTTTGCGGGAACTCTGGCACAGCGGTTTCTTCATCACCATTTTTTTCCTCTGCTCCGTAGATTTCAGCATATCCAAATTCTGCTTTTAATCGAAAATCACCGAATTTGCCGCCTGAAATATTCCATTCCGCATTTTCTGCAAATGTTTCCGCCTGTTGTTTGTCCTTTATTTCTCCACTCTTGAGAATTTCTAACAACTCTTTAATCATAAATACCGCCCCTTTCTAATCTTCTAAATACTGCTGATACAGATCATCCCATGCTTCGTGATCGTGGTTATTTTCAAGCTCCATAGAAGCTTCAAATGGTGTCTCTTCTTCATGGTCAATCACGCTATCAATTGGAATTGTATATTGATTTCCGCGAACTTCAACCCACACCTGCTTGCTGTCATTCTGGACGCCGTTTCCCTCTTCTGCTTCCCGGATGAAGTCCGGAAGATCAATTTTGAAATCTAATGTGCTGTAATCGAAACACTCGCAATCTTCGCTCTCAATATCTTCTTCATACATGCGGATTTCTACCGTTTCGTCGTTGCCGTCTCTTCTATTCACGAAGTCCTCTTTCTTTGCCGCCTTGATAGCTTCCTCCTTGTCGTTGGTCTTGAGAATCTCAAATTCGTTGCCCCGCTTATCAATCGCCGTCACATAATATTTATATTTCATACTTTCCACCCTTCGCCATCTGGCGTCCTTTCGTTTTTGTTTGGTCTTATTATAACGATATCGTTATATTATGTCAATAGTTTTTCCTACTTTTTTCAATCCATAAACGGACATTTCCCCGGATCACCTTGATCCGCTTGATCTTCTGTGTTTTTTTGCTGATCTTCTAAGTGATCAAGCACGCATTTAACTATAAACCCGTTCAGGCTTTCGCCTGCCGCCGCTCTGATCCGCTCCTCGTCTTCTTTTCTGAATCTTACTAGAGCTTTAAAATATGCGTTTTTCTCATATTTAGCGGTTGCTTTTGCTTGTGCCTTTGTTGCCATAATAACGCCACCTTTCTATATAATGATATCGTTATTATAACGCTACTATATATATAAGTCAATACTTTTTATAAAGCTATCGTTATTATAACGATACTATATAATATAGAAGAAAAACAGTATATAAAGCTGGCTTTATACATATTGCACAACAAATATATAATGATAGCGTTATATATTTGTGCATTATTCCGTCTTGCAATAATATAACGATAGCGTTATACTATAACCAAGTTAAGAAACCAAGCACCAAACGAAAGGAAGAAAACAATATGAAAAATTACAAAATCACAGACAAGGCAACAAAGGCAATAATCGGGATCATAGCAATGACACCAGATCAGGCGCGGAAGGTTGAAAAGGATTTCATAGTTAAGGAGGTATAAACATGATAATAGGAATGTTAAACAACGGAACAACATGTACATACGATTTACCATCAGAGGTAAAGACAGCGGAAGAATTTAAAAGCCTTATATATGGCTACAATGACGGAAGAATGGCAGAAAGCCAGCGTGAAGAACTTTACAACCAGCCTAAATTATTGGGCTTGAATGGTCCTATGTGGGGCGGCTGGGGAACTCTTAAAAGCACAGGCGAAACGGTCGCAATAATTCGATATGAAAAACCTTTAAATTTTTAGCCGAAACGCTCCGATCTTGGAGCGTCCACCGCGGGACGGTCTCCCGGTGCTGATGATGGCAGACCAGAAAGGAAAAAAATATGAAATACACAATCAAGATCAGCGGAAAACAGTATAACGACAATTACACATATGACACACATAATGACGGTGACTTCTTCGGAGAGATCAAGGAGATCATCGAAGAGATCGAAAAGGGAAATATTGATACCTTGGAATTATCAAAAAATTAGTGTCGAAACCGCCCGCGCGGCGGTCTTGCGTAGGCTGGCAACCTTGCAACTGATGAGACAAGCCGGATATATGAAAGGATGGTTGATTTTATGGAATTTATGGAAAAATTGCAGAAGCAGAAAGACGAAGCAAAAGCGGCATACATAAAGGCGCGCGGCGAATGGTGGGAAACAAGAACCGCGCAAAATGTCAATGGCGATTTTGAAAAATGGAAAATTGTATGTGACAAAAAGCGCGATTGTATGCGCTTGGGCGTTCTTGTGTAGGCAAGTGCAGACGGTGCAACTTTCCGGGGTTCGATCTCCCCGGCTTGCTTTTACCCGGATAACCGGGTAAAATTAAAACATGGAGGTGTTGAACATGACAATTATTGAAAAAATGCAGAAGGACGGATATCCGAAAATTATAAAAGGAAATGGAGGTTTTAGAGCATATTTGAAAGATATACAGCCTTTGGGCGGTGGTGATTATATGGCCATATATAGTTATCCCGGCGGCGAATGCTGCCACAGCCTGGAAGAGATACAAAAATGTTTTGAAATCATCGAACAATAACCGCCGCAGAGGATGCACGCCGGAGCGATACCGGCGGCGGTTTTTCCCGGAATTGGGAATAATTGAAATATGGAGGTATGGAACTATGGAGATAACGAGGAAATTTGCAAGTTGCTATTCAGTGACACAAGGGGAAAAGATTTTATTTAATGGCAGCATGGCGGAGTGCGTCGAGTATTTGAAAAAGCGCGGAATAGTTGTTGAATTTTGCGGATTATGCAACGAAAAAATAAAGTATAGCCGCATATAGCAACGTTTGAGCATTGCGCCCGGTTCGATTTCGGGCGGTTGCATTTGTTCTTGAAATAATAATAAAAAGGTGTATAATATGTATAATTTCTGCTATTGCAGATAATAACATATATCTTTATTTTGAGGACGCAAAAAATAAAACAAAATGGAGGTATACAAAATGGAAAATTTGACACAGAAAGAAATGGAAGCTATCAAAAAAGCACTTGAAGAATTGGGATATTCAGAAATTGCGAAAAACTCAGACGACATGGCGCGCTGGTATGATGATGGGACTATAAGCATTAACACCGCTCGGAATGGTCGCGCTGTTGCTTGGGTGCTTCTTGAATCTTCCGAAAAGGCGTTATATGTCGACACGCTCGAAGAGTTGAGTGAAAAAGAAATAATCGATCAATTATGCTAATTCAAAGCCGGGAAACCCCGGCTTTTTGTCGTACCTTGACAATTTGACGACATAGGCATATTATAGCCTTAATTATATCTATAGCGCTTTTATATGCCTTGTATGGTTCGCGTGGCTCTGTGAGCGTTCTACGCGTTAAGAAGTGTAAATATTCGCATGTGATAGGATTTAATTTACGCGCCTTGAAATTCTGCAACCACGCCCGGACAGATCAGCAAGACAGACACCCGGAGAAGTGCGCCCGGATTCCATATGCCGGAGCATGGCGGAAGATCAGGACACCAAACCGGCGCAGCGGTATATCCGGAATTTGTGCAACATGTCGGCGATCTGCAAAAGATCAGCGCAAACGATCAGCACGCACCCGGACAGGTCCCGGAGTGAATCGCCCAAGATCAGCCAGCCGGCGAAGATCAGAAAAACAGGCAGAAAAATTGTGAAATCGTGAAATTTCCGACCGAAATCTGCGAAAAAATTTTTTGATGGTCGTGGGAATATTTAGGAAACAGTGGGGCGTTCAAATCCTGCCAGAACCTAAAATTGAAAATCGAAAATTTTTTGAAAAAATTCTGAAAATTATTTTTCTTTAGTCTCTGTAATTTCTCATAACATAGGGGGATATTAAATTCTCGTAGACCCATCCACAACATTTTGAAATCCAAAAATCAAAGCTCTCGCAGAATACTCACACTTTCCTAATTCTTCTATCAGCTTATCACGTGTCATTTCCGGGTTCGTCCGTTTTACATATTTAAGCATTTCGTCTATCTTATCCATATCTTCTCTCCAATACATTGTGTAAAATATCGTCAGCAAGGTATATAATATCCCTACCATATAGCGACATAAAATCTGCGATTATCTCTTCTGTCGGCATATCAATATGGCAATCATAAGAGAACGAATAACAATGCACTAATTCATGGCACAGAACCTTGTTTGTCATGTAATCAGACATACCTTTTGCTATGCTAACCGTCTTAGTGTTTCCGTCGGTAACGCCTAACGTATATACGCCATCCGAACGCCGCAATTCTTCACTGTTTGGGCGTACAAATTGTAATATCCAATTTTCTCCATTGATTTTAAATACCATGTTTATACCTCAAATAAGGCTATGAGCATTACACCCATAGCCTGTGTAAATTACATCTTGCTTACAAGAGTTGTGAGCTTTGACTTCGCCATATTCATTTCTTCTTGTGACATACCGGACATCAAATCTGTAATGTCTGCTGAAAGTTCCTTCATGTACTTTTCAAGGTCACGCATCTTTGCTTCCTTGTCCTGCGGCGTATTTGAGCGGTGCATTTCCTTAGTCTCCGTGTAATTACGCTTTGCGCGGTCGTAATTACTCTCGCTCATTCTTACGTCGTGCATACCGGTCCCACGATCATCGTGGATTCCTGTTTCGGTATAGTGCATACGACCTCTTGTTTCGCGATCCATGTCCCGGTACATTTCCGGTGTCATGCGATATACCGGCTCCATATATCCACGCTGATACGTTCCGTGTCCTTTTGGTGCAAATCTGCCATCAGCATATCTGTAATGATCGTAGAATCTCTTACCGGCTTCATCACCAAATTCTTCTTTCAGTTCGCGAAGCAGAATCTTGTCATACTCTTCTTCCTCTTTCTTGGATTCATCCATAGACTTTGTGATTGTGGCGCGATACTCTGCTTCTGCAAGATCCTTAATCATGTCTACTACTTCTCCCATTTCGCAAGTGTCAACATTCTCGATTCCTTTTTCAAGTTCGTTCAATGCTTTTTCTGTCAAAATTTCCTGCATTTTGTGCATTCTTACAATATGCATACAGATCACCTCCTACGCTTCACGAACAACAATTAAATTGCTGTTCTGCGCTTGAATAGCCTGTGTCGAAGTATTCTGCACAGCTACCGTACTGCAACATCCGCAATCCACATCAATATATGTCTGTGCCGATACATTAAACAAATTCTCAACTGCTGCCGGGGTTACAACCATTCTTGTTGATTGTAAAGGCTCGCCATCTACCGCAAGCGCAAGTGAGATAGATTCTACTGTACCGCCTGTTGGAATCTGAACATTTCCGGAATACGATGCAAGGAATCTCGCTCTGCACTGATTTGTGATTCCTCTCAACTTGACAATTCCACTTCCCTGTCTATGAACAATGCACTTTGAACCGCATACCGGCGTTTCTGTCAAAGCAACATCTTCTCCGGCGGCAACAGTCTGTAATGCAATTCCTGTAAATTCTGCCATAATAATATACCTCCTTACTTCAATTCACTTATTGACTTTGAGACATTGGCTTCAGAATCGACTTTACCTGATTTAAGAGTTTCAACCAAAGCCTCCATATAATCTTTTTTTGAAAGCTTATCTATCGTTTCCGTGATTTCAGAAACAGTTTTAAGCTCATTTACACTAAGTTTTTCGAAATCAATCTTTTTGATCGCTTCGATAAATTTCTCTTTGATTTCGTCCATGTTGTTACCTACCTATCCATAAAATAAAGGGCAAACATTATAGTCTGCCCTTGTTTTATAGGTAATACTGCATAGCAGACATAATCGAGTTAAACTCAATTAAGATACTCAATTATTTTGTTGTAATTAGCATCCGCAACTCTGATTGCATCCGCATCCGTATGGTACATATGTGTTTGGGTTAGGAACAACATATGCCGGGATTGCTGATGGGTTTACAGAATTGATAATCTGCTGTGTCTGTGCCGCCATCTGAGTTGTAAGCAGTGCGCTCTGACGATCCTGTGAAGCTGCTCTGCGCAGGTCGTTATTCTCTGCTTGTAATGAAGAAATTTTTTCATTGCAGAGATAATCAAGAATAGCTCTCGTTCCTGCCTGCTGGCTGTCGATGATGTCTCTTGTGTTGCTGTTCATTGTGTTCTGCAATGCGCAAGTGTTGGTTGCCATATTGTAGTTAACACCCTGAATAGCTTCACGAGTTTCACAGCAGCAGTTTGCAAGCTGTGTCTGCAATGCATTTGTGTTCTGCATGTTTGCGATTGTGTCAGCGTTGATTGCCTGCTGGATTCCATAACCTGTCTGCATAATATTGGTGTTGATTCCGTTGAATCCTGTAAGCATACTGTTGTTTACAGCGTAGAATCCATCACACAGACCGTTTGTGATTCCGTCAAGCTTTGAAATTACCGCCTGATTGTCGAATCCGCGCTGAATTGCGCTGTCTGTATAAGCGGCGGCTGTAGAACCCATTCCATTTCCATTTCCCCATCCGTTGTTGCCAAAACCGCCCCAACCGAAGATAAGAAGAATGACAATCCACCATGCGCCATTGCCCCACATACCGTCGTTGTCTCTGTTGTTGCCTGTTACTGCCGCAATGTCGGCAAGGCTAACTCCGTTGTTAAACATATTAGTTTACCTCCATTTGTTTATTTACAAATAGGGAACCGTGGTTTTTGTTGTCCGGACAAAACCCTAATATGCACTATTTATCTAAGCATTTGATTTATGTCGTTCATGCTTATTCCATTTTCACCCATAAAGTTATTAAGTGTTTGCTCCACTCCAGCCATATTGCCGGATTGGATGTTCTGCAAAATTCCGCTCGCCATTTGATTTCCTTGACTTGCCGCATTCTGCAATGCTTGCATAGCCGCCCGTTGCGGATTTCTGATTGCTTTTAATTTATTTATTGCTTGCATAATTCCTTGATTCATCATAAAACCACCATCCTATTTTTAGACTAAACTTGGACTAATCTTGACTAACTTTTGTTCTTGCGTTAGTCTTAGTCGAAGATTTTTCGTCTATTTTCTTTTCCAACTCTTCAATCTTTGAAAACAGGGTATCAAAGTGCTTGTTAAATACCTCTGTGGCTTCGTCTGATAGCCCTATTTTCAATTTTTCTGTATCTTGTGATAACTTGTTAGGGTTATCATTTTGAATCGGTTTAAAAACCATTGTAGAGATTGTTCCATCTGCGCTCCATTGCTTCGCGTAAATCTCCGACAAGTCACTCTTTGGGAAAAATGCAACGCTTCCATTCATCGGAACATCATTGGCAACGATAGAATCTTGTGACTGCACGACTTTACCGAATATTCCCTGTTGAATCTGCTCCGGCTGTTGCTGTTGCTGGAATCTCTGAATGTTCTGCATAGGGTTATACGCCTGTTGATATTGTTGATACTGTGGCGCATAACTATTCACCTGTGGCATCTGATACGGATTCATCTGCATTTTGCTTTTCCTCCTCGTCCATAATGCTTTCGATCGCGTGAACGACCGCCGATTGTGTATTTAAGTCCAGCGTCATAATTGCTGGATGCGAAAATATTTTTGTTAAAATCTCGTCCGTAAACATAGATCATCACTCCTTTATGATTTAATTGTGACATAAAAAAAGACGGAATATCCGTCAGTTTTCCGTCTTAAAACCTTTAGATTTCCGTCATAAAATAAAAAAAGATGCAAAACGCATCATTCTATTACAGGTGTTACCATATTCAAAAAGTGTTACCTATGGTGTTCACTCTTGATTTTATGGAGAAAAATAAGCGACATACAATTTTCTCCTTTCCTAGTAAAATCAAGGCTTCCCAAGGATTTTCATTTAATTAAAAAAGTAGCGGAAGGGGGATTTGAACCCTTTCACTATTCCTTTATCTGCGCATAAATGCTATGTTTTTCAGGATTTAAAAGTGTTGCCCGTGTTACCTTTTCGGCATAAAGCGTTCACAACAAGTTCTTTTACTTCATCTCTTCCGTGATTGTTGAAGTAATAATATTTTTTCGTTGTCTCTATGTCCTCATGCCCCATTTGATTCTCAATCACGCTATCAGGAACGTTTGCATCAATTAACTTCGTTGAATATGTTTTTCGTATTTTGTGAAGTGATCTCTGCTTAATTCCCAATTTGTTACATATCCGATACAGTTTTCTCGAAAACAAATATCCCTTGATGCGCTGTCCGTCTTTGAAGAATAGATAATCATTAAACGGATTCAACGCTCGAATACGCTTAATAATCATTTTCGCTTCCGGTGTCAAATACACAGTTCTGTACCCGGCTTTTGTCTTAGGTGCATCCCTTACATCAAAAACATAGTTTCCATCTTCATCACGATATCTAATTTCCGTCTTAGTGATTGATATAGAATCTTCTTTTACATCTTTCCACATGAGGGCGGATAATTCTCCCGATCGTAGCCCGGTTTGGAATGTAAGCAAAATTCCAAGTCCAAGTAAAGAATCTCGCTCCGCATTTATGCACCATTCAATCTTCGCTTCTTCGGAATCCGTAAAAACTTGTTCTTCGCTTGAAGTGTAGGTTTTCTTGAAAGATTTATCAGAAATCTCCAAATCTCCAATAAATGATGTAATGCTTATCGAAGTAAGTCCTCGCTTTTTTCCACGCTTGAATATTCCGTTTATGAGCGTTCTAAGATTTCCCCACGCTTTTGATGTAAGCTGTTTCTCTTTGATCGTCGTCCGAATAAAATCTTCCAGATCATCTTCTGTGATATATCTGAATTTTATCTGCGCAATATGAGAATTTTTAATATATTTAATAAAATCTGTTTTGTATCTATCTGCTGTTTGCTTTTCTATTTCTCCGTATTTAAGCTTTCTATCTAACCATTCATCAAATACGTCATCTATATAAGGCTCGTTTTCTTGTTCCTTATAAAACTGAACAATAGCATCATTCAATGCCTGTTCTGTTGTTCTCTTTATCAACCTCTTTCCTCTGCTATATTTTTCGTCTGGCAGATATGTATAAAACTTTCCGTCTTTACTCTGCCAGATGCTATAATTGTGATTTTCAATGTACCGATTTCTTTCGTTCATTTCAATCTTTTGTTGTATGTCGCTTACGTCGATAATACCATTTTCGATAGCGAAATTCAACAATTCTTTGTCGGAAAGTTCCATGCAGACACCTCCTTCCATTTGCGTTTTATTTCCCTGACAGTTCTTTCAACTGTGCTTACAGATATGCTTAATTTGTACGAAACTTCCTTCTGTGTGCTTCCCCGGCACAACATTCTAAAAATCTGTTCTTCTTCGTCCGTAAAGTTTGCTTTAGTAAGAATCCCCTCAATTTCCGGCTTAGTAAGTCTACTAAACTTCATAAGCCATTTCTCCTTTAATATTTAATAAATAATGCCTTGTTACTCTTTCTTAGATAGTCTCTGTTTGCTTTCTTTGCTTTTTCGCAATTCATCTGATAGTGAATTTCGCAAATTTTATATCCGTCTTTAACAGGTCGGTCGCACCAAATGCACAATCCGCCTTTCTCTCTTTCATCTCTTAATGTTTTAGGTTTTGTCCTGCTGTTCTTTTTATTCCGGCAATTATTACATGTAACGTATCTTTTTTCTTTATTTGTTTTACCACAAACAGGGCATAAACCCTGTTCTTTTCTCCTGTCATAAATAGATTTATGATAGGAAGATATAGAATTGTTATACGATTCCCTATCTAATTCTCTTTTTAATTCTGCTTTTTCTGCATCCTTCGCTCTGCATTCAACGCATGTTTTTTCTTGCCCCATGAGCTTATTCCTTTTACAACGAGGGCAATATCCATGATTTCTATACCAATTTCGTGTCTCCGTTTGATATATAACGTCTTTTTTGGCACATTCAGAACACACTGCTTTATTGGGACGATCATTGATTTTCCCACATTGGCCGCATCTTCCCTCTGCAATATTTTTATGATATGCACTACTCATAGTTTTAAAGGATAGCAAATCGCGATTTATTGTCCGGACAAATCTATCTGCCTCCTTTCTCTGAATTTTTACTTCTTCTTTCGCATAACTAACTCGTAATCGGTATCCGGGTATGTGATTCGATACTCTGTACGCTTTCCATGTTCATCTTTCATATTACCGACAAACCAAGCAAAAACCGAAGAAATAACATCTTCTGTGACATCTGTTTTTGTTCCAACCCACATGCCTTTATCGGTGTCTTGGGTGCCATAAAAAATTTTGTTTGTGATTGGACTTACTCCAAATCCTTTTTTTCTTGCCATCTTCAAAACTCCTTTCTTAATCATCATACATAAGCACTACCTCAATCTGTAATTGCCACTCTCTTTGAACTCGACCACATAACCCTTAGACATCTCAATGATTCTGCTACCAAGAGCTTCATCAACCGCAAGTAAATCCTTCGGATATTTCTCCGTTGAAACAATCATAGGTAACCGTTTCAAGTATCTGTGATTGATAAGCTCATACATAATGTTGATGTCGCTCTCAGTGATCCTGCCCTTGAACAGATCATCAATAAACAAAACACTTACATTCTTCATTCGGTTTATCTCTTCTGAATACTCCACGTTATCTGTAATATTCTGCTTCAACCTTGTAATTGCATCCCGATAACTTACATACTGAACCGGCGTGCCGTTTTTGATAAGCTGGTTTGCAACGCAGAATCCTAACATTGTCTTTCCTCTTCCCGGAAGTCCGGTAAGCAACAAACTGTTATTCTTCTGATATCTCTGCATCGGTAAATCTTTACAATACTTCGCAGCTGTTGCTTTTGCAATCTGCAATTCCGACTCATTAAAAGTCTGAAAATCATTAAATCGGACATTCACATCTTCCGCATCAATGCCACTTGCTTTCATCAATCTACGATATACTGTTTGTGCCATGCAATCACAATCTCTTGCTACCGATCTGCCATCTTCGTCCTTAACGATTACAATATGGGTGTCTTTGCAGATGGGGCATTTGTAGTCTGGCTTGAAATTTCGGTTTGCGCTCTCTACTCGCATACGTCGTAGTTCATCAACCATTCCCATCTGATTCACACTCCCTTATGATTTCTACCGCCCTTATAAGTCCTGCCGAAAACGTATTTTCATTTTCGCAAATAGCAACTTCTCTTGCGTATTTATCAAAGTTTTCACAGGATGCATCTGCTTCTGCGTTCAAATTTCCAATTACTCGATTTACATTGATTGCTGTTGGAATTTCTCTTATATGCGTCAAAATACTTTTGCCATTAACTTGCATATTATCAATACGTAAGTCGTGCAAAAGTCTCATTACAGATTTTCGAGTAATTAAATCATTCATCTTTACCACCTGCCTTTATGATTTCGATTGCATGTTCATAACTTCTCGCTTTCTCTTTTCCTAAATCACTGTCGTATGCATTCTCCCAAAACTTTCGCTCATTTTCCAACTGCTCCAAAACCTTATCCACATCATAAGCGGTTGGTTGTGTGTCAACAATTCCGATCAACGCAGTCTGCAACACACAAGGATATTCGGCAACTGTCAATATGTTCTTCAATTCATCTGCATCAATCAGTCTCATTGCTTGCCCTCCTGTTCTTTTATCAGACAATAATTGTAAGCCATACAGCCATCACAAGTCTGTCTTTGACATCCTTCCTCTAAATAATCCGCTCCATCTTCCATATATTCAGCTTCGCTCATCTTCATCACTCCAATCTAACTTCTGTCCGCACTGGTGGCAGTACTTTAAATCGCTTCTAACTATTCTTCTTTCGCATACTGGGCATAACCATAATGCTGTACAACCTAAATTTGCAATATATAGCGGTTTCTTAGGAATTTGCTTTTCAAGTGCTTGTATTGCCATTCCATAAGCATTTTCAAAAGAACATCCCCATGAAGTATCACAAGGGATTGCCTTACCAAGTTCATTGCAGTCATATTTTAGTTCTTCGATAGCTTCACTCTCTGTCATATTATCCCTCACTTTCTTCTTCTTCCGCATTGCCTACTGCAAGTGCTAAAAATTCGTCAAATTCATCTGTTGTAATATCCCAACTGTCGCACCAATCGTACAAGGATATTCTTTGGCACTCTTTTTTAAGTGCATATGCTATTGTTTCTGCTTTTGATTTCCTCATATTATCCCTCGCTTTCTAATAACTCTTTATTGTCAAATATGTTGCCGATAACTTCATAGTCAACGGCTTTTTTATATTCTTTAAAATCATTGGTTTTCCAATCACAAATCATTGGTTCCCATTCGCCCATTGGAATGTTATGTGAATTATTTAATACAATGTCAAATCTTGCACAAGGTACATTCCATTTAACAATAAAATAATTTCCATTATGTAGGATATCATTCTCCCAAATCAGCTTGCCGTTCTTGTCTTTCAAGCCTGTACATTGGCAGATGGTGGATGGGTCTACTTCACAGAAATCTATACCGGTAACGTTCCAATCATCACAAGCAGTTCCGTTATATTTTTCAATAACAAGACCGCCTATAAATATTCTCCCATTTTCAAATCCATCATCAAACAGGTAGCCTTGCACCCATTCTCCGTCACTAATCCTCTTAGCCTTGAATAAATATCTATCTTCCATGTTCTCTCCTATTCTGCTTCTGACTGAAGCCATTCTTTCCAGCATTTAGAACATTCCGTTTTTTCACAGCAACAATCGCACGGAATGTCCGCATACTGTGAGGAAATACCATCTTCTCCGACAATATCTAAAAACTCTGCTAACTCTTCATCCGACATATTCCTTATTCTGTCGGCTTTGGTCTGTGACTTTGCTTTTCCAATATCACTCATATTCTCCACCTCTCAATTCTTCAAAATAGAATTTCACATCGTCCGACATATGCTTCACGATTCCAAACCGCTCCGCCACTTGATATGGTATGCTGTCACGCATAAGCCTTTTATGTATTTCTGAAAGATACTTTCGAAATCCCTCGACATCTAAAGTGGCTTTATAGTGGTTGCAGCTCCTACAAGCCGGCATGTAGTTCGATATGTCGTCCGTTCCACCTATCCTAAGCGGTATTGCATGGTCTACTTGCATATCCTTATAATCAATCTGTTTGCCACAATAAGCACAATGTCCGTCATACATGAGATATACAGATTGCCGCACTTTTTTAGGTATTGTTTTTCGTTTATTCATCGCTACATATCAATCCTTCCTGGTAATTAAAATTTTCAAAATCTTTGTAATTTGGATGCACTGTATGTATATACAATTCGATGCCACCACCATTCCAAAGCAAAATATGATCTTCATTTTCAAACTTACATATCCACCACGAGCCTTTTTCAACCATAAATTTGTCTAAAGTATCATCTTTGCTCAACTCAAAATCTTTGGTACAAATTCTTATATCCTTGTTTTCAAAACATTTTTCGCATTGATTATCGCAATTATCTCCTAAGATATTTTCATAATACCATTCACAAGGTACAAACATATTTTCAACCGCCTTTCTTATCTCAATTCTTTCAGTTTTGCTTCGGCTTCGGATTTGCTTAAAAATACCGACTTGCCGATTTCACTTTCTGCAAAACTTCCTGTAATACTCCCATTTGAATTCGTATAATAGAATACGACTTCTTTTGTTGCAACAGGTTCGTCAATGTATCCTTCACATTCACCAAACGAAAAGGCCGTTATTGTATATGCATAAGGTCTGCCATAATCGTTATCCCAGACTATATCTCCCACCATGCAAGGCAACTTAATAAGTCTGCCCTGTTCCTCTAAGTCCTCATATTCGCCAAGTTTCTTACAAACCGAATAACTAAAATCACACTCGTCACACTTTTCAGATGCCCCATTTCCGCCACATCTTTCAAAACATTCCGGATAATAGTAGTCTCCGTTATTATTCTTTGTCAATCTATCCATAAAATCAATCTCCTCCAAACATTTTATTTATTTCTTCGTCGCTCAGAATTGGAACATTCTGTCTCTGACGTTCTGCAAGCGAATCCAACTGCATATCGGTTACAGATTTATGATCCGATCTGTTTTGACCGTCTTTCTTATCCGAATACTGACCCTCTAAAACCTTTGGGAAGTTGTTCGGCTTTACAAACCAATCAAATGTGATTACCCAAGCGCGCCGGCTATCACTCTTCCCTTGCAAGAAGCTGCTATGCTTAATGTTCTCGATTGCAGTTATCACATCATCAAGCGAAAACTGTTTAATTCTCGCATTCAACATCCGGTACCGGTTAGAACCGCTTGACAATTTCTTAATTGATGCAATTCCGTATTTTTCAAGTTCGTTCCACTTATCCACAACACGTCTGACATCTTGTGTCTGACATATAGTATCGTTAGATACTATATATATATTCTTATCTTCTTTATTTCTTATATTCTTTATTTGTGGTTCGTCTGCTGGTTCGTCTGGTAGTCCGTCTGGTGGTTCTAGTGCTAGTTCGTCTGCTAGTTCGGCCGTTGGTTCGTGTGGTGGTTCGCCTTGCTTATCTTGATTCTGATAAATGCAGTAATTTACTACGTTTACAAGGGTTCCTTTGTTGGTTCGCCTAGTGACTATCATGTGTTCACGTTCAAGCACATCCAAGTAACGCTTAACCTTGTTCCGGGACCACATCCAACGATCACACAATTTCTCGATACTAAGCATATATGAACCACGTTTAATAGTCTCAATCTTCCCATCAATCATAAGATTTTTGTCTTGGTGTTCCATAAGAAGCAACAAGTCAATCCATGCGCTTCTTTTATCGAATGGTTCTTTAATTCTCCATAAAAAGCATTCCTGTATCTGCCTGTGAAGTTTTATCCATCCACTCATAAGCAATCATCACTCCTCGAAAATTTGAATACCGTTGTTCACAGCATATATCATTTCCTGAGATGCCCCTAAACTGTATTCCCATCCCTTTAACATACAAATCGCATCGCACATAGATAACATGCATATAGACATCTTCATATATTCTTCGTGCGTCGTGTCGCCCGGCATATTAGAATTTACTTTCGCTGGGTTGATAACGCTGTATTCTCCATTTAATCGTTTCTCCGCTGCTTCAAAACGTTCCATGTAATCTGTGGTTCCTGTGATCGGACCGCTGATATAAACCCTAATTTTTGGGCCATTGTCTTTCAACTCCTTTGCAATTTCGAGAAGATCATCACGCGTAAGATTTTTACATTCTCCTGAATAATATCCGCAATGTTTGTCTGCCGCTTTGATAAAATCATCAATCGCCTTATCATACCCAAACTTGCACAATTCTTCGTAAGTCGCCATTGCCATTCTATACACCGCCTTCCCACGCTTTAATCATCGTTTTCTTGCTATCCAGTGAAGTCTCGGTATAATAACATCCAAGCTCCCGGTAATACTGATTATCCGGCGTATAAATCGTAACCTGTGACATATAATCGCGTATCATAGCCATAGCCTTATCCTTGCGCTTCTTGTCAAGAAAAATAATCGGTCGTATTCCGTACCGATTTTTATATGCCTTTTTCCACCGCCTATTATTCATCGCTATTCATCCTCTCATCACATCTACTATGTTTTTGGCATACATAAATTTGGATTTCTCTATCAGATACTCCATACACCTGTTTCAGAATATCCATACAGATCATAACGTCCGCCATCTCTTCAATGAGATTGTCTCTGTTGTCCTTGCCGCGCTTCATCTTGCTAATTGCCTGTATAAGCTCCGAACATTCCTCCATGCATACGGTCGTCTGTAAATCATCGCCATAATGTTCGATACTCTTTTTCACTACGTTTGAATCAATAATAATCATTTCAACCTCACATCCTTTTCATTCATGCGGATTGAATACTCCAATCCGCACTCTTCTTTTAAAATTGATATCTGATCGCTCCAATCGGTATAGTTTTCGCCGATGCACTCTGCCTTGAAGTTAAAGCGCTTCTTAAATCGGTTTAACCTATCTCTACCAAAACCAAATTCATCATGCAACGTTACAGATGCAAGAATCAGAATCGTGTCAAGCATCATGTTCTTTGCGTTATCTGTAAACTCCTGCAACGCCTTATCATCAATACGAACAGGTATGTTATATGCTCCACGCTTCTTTAAATCCTCTTCTAAAGCATCTAAACCATGTTCTCTTGCGTATCTAAGTGCATAAGACATTCCCTCGCGTCTTGCTTGTTCCTCTTTGCTTTTGCTCATTACTCAATCACTCCTAACTCTCTTTGTGACGATTTTTCTTATACCGTTCCCATTGTTCCTTATGCATATCTTTTAGAGAATTATGCACAAATTTCTGTTGTCGGATACTCTCTTTGAGTTCCTCGTGTGCTTCTGTATATGCCTTATATCTGTCACATATACCATGACACCCGATATTACGATCAGAACAATCCATGCACGGGCACGGTGATAGTGGTTTAACCATTTAATCACTCCTGTTTAATATTCAAGTTTTTAAACATGGCGCACATAACATCAACGACTATACTGTTGCCAAACTGCTTGTATAACTGCGTATTACTGTTTACTGCTGCCATTTTGTCAATATCTTCATCAGATACGCCCATCAACCGACCACATTCTCTAGGGGTTAGCTTTCTAATGCGATATTGGGTTTCAATTCTGCACAATTCTTGGTTCTGTGCCATAATTGTAGAGCATACGCTTCCACGATCCTGTACTCTGACACGTCTAGTGTCACTGTCTGGGAAACTTAAATCAGCCACTCCACCTAGTTCACATTCGGCATATCCTCGCTTTGTCGCTTGTTTTACAAGAACCATATTATCTTTCTGCACGCTCGTTAAACAATTACTTGTGCCTTGTGTATTCGCTTCTAACCGCTGCTCTGTTGGACTTCCTGTAGTTCTATCTGACGGATTATCAGGATTTCTGCCACGCATGGCAACTATCTGACTTTCACATATTTTAATCTGTTGTGTACCACCACCCTCAACTGTTGTGATATTAGGGCAAAGTGCATTTTCATCATATACTGTGTTTGATTGATGTTTTCCTGTGCCATTATCCATAAATCCCAACTGCTTCGCTTCAAGAATTTTCGGCTCTTGATTACCGCCTTGCATTGTACTCAATGTTGGACTACACCCCCCCACATCATAAATTCTGTTGGTACTCTCAAATTTTGCTTCAAGAGAACCTAAAACATTTACATCTGCCATAACTACTCCTAAATCATGTGTATATGCTTCCTATTACTTCCATTCAACTACTCCATTCGTTCCGTAATTATTCAATCCCTTATAATCTCTTGCCATAATTGTTGCCGAAACATCAATCACGGACGCTGTTGGTTCAATATCCTTATCAACCATTCCTTTTAACAATAAGGTTTCCGTCTGACCGCAAATTTGAGATTCCTGCGTCATATCTTGCCTTGATGCAGTTTGCAATTTCTCTCTGCTGTGGCTTATTGATTGTTCCGTCAACGCAAGTCTGCTCTGCTCTGCTCTGCTCTGCTCTGCTCTGCTCTGCTCTGCTCTGCTCTGCTCTGC
>OIZL01000158.1_pt1 | contig 58318 bp, 51 predicted proteins | sample 1588541 | NCBI WGS metagenome assembly OIZL01 (sample SAMN03283285) | human gut metagenome | biome: human-associated habitat; material: feces | host: Homo sapiens | place: Peru | collected 2012 | reverse complement strand
ACCGCCGGATGGCGGACAGACGGACTGTTGTCCGGATAGAAAATATGCTTTTATATATTTATCTTAGCACACGCTGATTCCGGGAACAAATTAAATTATTATAAACTATTGATTGCTGCAAAAAAAGCAGACACTACGAATTCGTAATACCTGCTTCGCTTACAAACTATTTTTTACCGCACCGGAAACTGCCCGAGGTAATGTCCGTCATCCGCATCCATATTATAGTAATAAACTCCGTCAGAGATCAGTCCTCTCGCCACCATTCCGTTCCAGTGATAGAACACAACCCTGCCGTACGGATCATAGGAAAATCCGGTCGTGACCAGTGTTCCGTTACTGTTCGCATAACCGTAATCCCTGCCATTTGCAAACTGGAACCAGCCGGAATCTTCCATCTTTCCGTTTGCATTCAGGTAATACACGCGGTTTCCGACAAATGTGATCTGATCCTTATACAGATATCCCTGAGAATCAAAATAGCAGGTGTATCCGACGCTCGGACAGTACTGAAAATTATTAAATACCTCATGGCCTTTTTTGTCCAGATAGATGATATGCTCTCCGTCGGGATGATAGGTCAGACGGTCTTTCATCGGTGTGCCATCCGCCTGCATATAGTAGGTCCAGTCACCATCAAAATACCAGTCATTGTAAATCATGGTTCCATCTTCCTTAAAGTAGTGCGGATTTCCATCTTTGTCTGTATAGCACTCGCCGGTAAACTGATTGCCATCCTTGTCAAAATACCGGATAACATTATCCTTCTTCACATACTGGTCGAAAACCTGATGCCCGTCACCATCAAAATACCAGACATGATCCGAATCCGGATCTTTTTGCATGGCATCCTTTACCATATGTCCGTTTTCATCGAAATATAACTTATATTCTCCGCTCGAATCATCCACGCGCTTTGATACCGCCGCTGTTCCGTCCTTCTGGAAATACCAGGTATTTCCATCATAGTCGATCAGTTTATCCCGGACCATTTTGCCGTTTTCATCGTAATAATAGTAATTTCCGTCCTTTTCCACCAGACCATAATGCGGCTTGATCCCCTCTAATGTAAAATCAGCGATCTTTTTCATGCCTCTTTCATTCGGATGCACATAATCCGCTGTTTCCATATCATTCTGGCCTTCCAGATTCAGCTCCCTTAAATCAAGCGCCACCAGATCTTTTTTCTCACAGATATCTTTAATGATCGCAGCCACTTTTTCTGTATCCTGCGCAATGATCTGATAATTCAGCGAATAGATCGTATGGTATGGGATCAGACAGATGATCTGCGCATCCGGATATTTCTTCTCAATTTTTGTGATCATCGTATAATAGGCATCTCCGAAATCATCTGTCTTTCCGTAAGTGTATGTTTCCTGCACATTCCCGACATTTGCCGCCCCCTGGGAAAGAATGTCGTTCATTCCGCCAAAGACAAATATTTTATCCGGTACTCCGTTTTTTCCCAGCTTATCGATTCTGGTATCTGACGCCATATAATAATTTTTTCCGATATGATGCAGATTATCCTCGGTCACTCCGTCCCAGGTGACACGGGAACCTCCCAGTGATTCATTAACTCCGAGTGTCCAGTCATTCGCCTTTAAGACCTGCATCCACCAGGTATCATCCACTGACATGATCGAATCCTTATAATAATTTCCGGCTTCGCTGTAATCCGTGTAATCCTGATAGGTCGTGATGCTGTCCCCCAGAAAAGATACCACTGTATTTCCCGCCTGATAGGTCCTTGTCGCCTCCTCTACGGTAAGCGGTTCCTGCTCATCCAGTGTATTGCAAAGGTTCAGTTCCTCTACCTGTTCCGTTGTCATACACTCCGGCTGCTCCGGTTCATTTTCTGCCGCAGATACAGTCGTACCTGCAAAAAGAAGTCCTGCCGCAAGAAGCAGTCCGATGTGCTGTTTTAAGTTCTTTTGTTTCTTCATGTTTTTTATCCCTCACTTTTTTCCCACAACTAACCTTACCTTACCAGACTTTCCACGTCAACCTTTTTTAAATAATAATACACACCAGTCCGCCGTTGCTGTCATTTACGATCTTTTGCATGGTGTCCTGCAGTTTCATCTGGCTTTCATCATCCATCATGGAGATCTTGCTCTTGATGCCGTCCTCGATCAGTTCGCCCAGTGTTTTTCCAAACACATTGGTCTGCCACACACCTTCTTCCGCCTTCTCCCCCTCCTTGATATAGTTGATCAGATCATTTGCCTGATCTTCGCTCCCGACGATCGGTGCAATCTCCGTCTCAATGTTCGCCCGGATCATATGGATCGACGGTGAAGTCGCCCTGATCTTTACGCCAAACTTATTTCCATGATGGATAATCACCGGTTCTTCCATATGGATATCGGCGAGTCCCGGGTTCACCACGCCATACCCCCGCATTTTGACTGCCTGCATGGCATCTGCCACTTTCTCGTACTCACGCCTCATCTGCGCCAGCTCTTTTACCATGGCGATCAGCTGATACTCTCCCTTTACTTCGATCCCGGTCATCTCACTCATATTTTCGTAATAATACTGCTCCCCGACATCCATTGCGATATTCACACTGCCATCCGAAAGCTCCAGCTGCTCTGCCTTCAATTTTGTCAGATAGTCCCCATCCGGTTCAAACCCATATGCCACCACATCCTTCATATAGGTAATATTATTTAAGACTTTTCTCGCGTTCGCGATCACATTTTCCCGGATACGGTTTCCAGCGTCCAGCATCTCGATCCACTTCGGCATGTAAAAATTCATCTTTACCACCGGAAATTCATACAGAATACCTGTAAGGATGCGGTTTACATCTTCCTTATGCAGCTGGCTGCAGTTGACCGGATACACGCTTACCTGATGCTTTTCCCTCAGTTCCTCTGCCAGTTTTACCGTTTCATCACGGAACGGGCGCTCGGAATTTAAGAGCATGACAAACGGTTTCCCCGCCTTTTTCAATTCACGTATGGTCTGCTCCTCCGCCGCCACATAGCTTTCACGCGGAATGTCAGAAAAAGAGCCGTCCGCCGTCACCACGATCCCGATCGTCGCATGATCTCTTATCACCTTCTGTGTGCCGATCTCTGCCGCCTGCGTGAACGGGATCTCCGTATCGAACCAGGGCGTTTTTACCATCCGCTCCACACCGTTTTCCATATGTCCGTTCGCTCCGTCCACCATATAGCCGACGCAGTCGATCATGCGCACTTTCACTTCGGTATCTTCTGAAAGGCTGATCGTTGCCGCCTCTTTTGGAATAAATTTCGGCTCCGTGGTCATGATCGTGGTTCCCTGGGCCGACTGCGGCATCTCATCGACTGCCCGCTTTTTTTCGTTCTCATCTTCCATGAACGGCAGCACCATAAGCTCCATAAAGCGTTTGATAAACGTTGACTTCCCGCTCCGCACTCCGCCGACAACACCTATGTAGATCTCACCGTTTGTCCTCGCGCTGATGTCCTTATAGATATCAAAAGTTCCCGTATTTGAATTGTCCATAAAAAAATCCTCCTGCATATACTGTTAAAATATATGCAGAAGGACTTTTGCTATGCTCATTATTTGCGGATACGTCCGTAAGTCTTCATGCAGCCGCATACCTTTCTTGCAAGCTGGTCGGTAAGCTGTCCGTCTTTCATACGCCACTTCCAGTTTGTTCCGAGCGTGGACGGAATATTCATTCTCGCCTCGCTGCCAAGATCCAAAAGATCCTGCATGGTCACGATCGCCAGTTCGCTGACACTTGCCCATGCGCCTTTCATCATGCCCCAGTTATATCCCTCGGTCTTGGTCAGACGCAGATATTCTTTCGCGAATTTCACACTCTCCTTCGGAGCGGTTGCAAACCATCCAAGGATCGTATCGTTATCATGCGTACCAGTATAAACCACGCTGTGTACCGGATAATTGTGCGGCAGATAATCACCGTCTTCTCTGGTATCAAACGCAAACTGGATCAGTTTCATGCCCGGGAATCCGGAATCCTTTACCATCTGGATCACAGACGGAGTCAGATAACCGAGATCTTCCACAATGATGTTCAGTTTGCCGAGTTTTTCTTCCAGTGTGCGGAAAAGATCCATGCCAGGTCCTTTTCTCCACTCACCGTTTCTTGCCGTCTTATCTTTTCCCGGAATCGCATAATAGGAATCAAATCCACGGAAATGATCGATACGGACAATATCATATAACTCTGACATCGCTTTGATACGCTTTGTCCACCAGGTATAGCCGTCTTTTTTCATTGCGTCCCAGCGGAACAGCGGATTTCCCCAAAGCTGTCCGTCCTCGGAAAACGCATCCGGCGGGCATCCGGCGACATCGATCATCTCAAGATCTTCATTCAGATAAAACTGCTCCGGATTTGCCCAGACATCCGCGCTGTCGCCAGCTACATAGATCGGCACGTCACCGATGATCTTGATCCCTCTTACATTTGCGTAATCTTTTAACTCACGCCACTGTTTATAGAACAGATACTGCAGCATTTTCCAGAACGCAATATCCTCTTTTTTGTCTTCTTTTACTTTCTCAAGTGCTTCCGCCTTACGGAATTTCAGATCTCTGTCCCAGGTAAACCACGCTGCTCCGTGATTCGCATCTTTCAGTGCCATAAAAAGTGCGTAATTGTCGAGCCACTCCGCTTCCTCTTCACAGAATGTTTTAAAATCTTCCGGTTCATCAGCCTTAAAACGGGCAAATGCTTTTTTTAACAGATCATAGCGGTTTTCATACAAAATACCGTAATCCACCTGTGTCTCATCACCGCCCCAGTTATAAGCTTCACACTCTTCTTTCTTTAACAGTCCGTCAAGACACAGATAGTCCAAATCTATAAAATAAGGGTTTCCTGCAAAGCTGGAAAAAGACTGATACGGAGAATCTCCATAACTGGTCGGGCATACCGGCAAAATCTGCCAGTAAGTCTGTCCTGCCTCCTCTAAAAAATCTACAAACTGAACCGCTGCTTTGCCCATGGTTCCAATGCCATATGGAGATGGCAATGAAGATATATGCATTAATACTCCGCTGCTTCTCATAAACTTTCCTCCTGAATCTATTTCTTTTTCTGTTTTCCCTTACATTATATCTGTTTTACACTCTCACCAGCCACAAGCTCAAATGGTATGATCTCATAAACTGCCGGCTTTTTTAAATCAATCGCCCCAAGTAAAATCTCCACGCTGCGCACCGCCAGAATCTGATACTGCTGTTTGACTGTGGCAAGCTTCGGATTGTAATAATTTGCCAGTGGTATTCCATCAAATCCGATGATCGAAATGTCTTCCGGAACCTGAAGTCCGCGGTCACGGATCGCCCGAACCGCGCCGACCGCCATCACATCACTCATTGCAAACACAGCTGTGATATTTAAATTCCGGTCCAACAGGCGGTTCATTGCCTGATAGGAACTCTCATAGGAGAAACGCGCTTTCTCATAAAACGCTTCCGGTTCTTCGGCAAGTCCGTTTTTTTCAAAACTCTTTCTGCATCCTTCCAGACGCTGTTTACTGGTATGCGACAAAGTAGTGTCACCACCCAGGATACCGATACGTCTGTGTCCGCGCCCGATCAGAAAATCCACCGCGCACATGGATGCTTCCACGTCATCCGTCGCCACACTGGAAAGATTGCCAAATCCCATCTTTTCCCCCTGGTTTGTCACCAGTACACACGGGATCCGGATCTGATCGAACTCTTTTTGAAAGAACTGCGGGTTACCTCCGAGGAACAACATCCCCAGAGGTTTTCTCTCCCGCATCAGCGTAATCGCCTGTTCCACTTCGTTTGCATCCTCATCCAGATAATAGATACTTACGGCATATTTTGTCTTTTCCACCGTCTTTTGGATCTCCTCCACGATACTGGCAAAGAGCATATTCGAATTACCCTTTACCAGCACGAGGATCGTCTTTGTGATCATCTGTTTTAAATGCTTCGCGTTATTATTTGGTACAAAATTGTGGGCTGCCACAATCTCGTCAATCCTTTTTTTTGCTTCCGGGCTTACATCCCTGCGGTTATTCAGCACCCGTGATACAGTGCTCACAGAATACCCGGACTCTTTTGCAATGTCTTTAATTGTCACGTTTTTTCATTCCTTTACTGGTATTTGCCGCACATCAACCCTTTACGGCTCCTGCCACAACTCCCTCTATTATATACTTCTGGCAAGCCATATAAAAAACTATAATTGGAATAATTGCCAAAACTAACATTGCCATCATGCTGCCCCAGTCAACAGATCCGTATCCACCTTTCAGATACTGGATAACGATCGGGATCGTTTTGTATTTCTTGATATCAAGTACCAGGTATGGCAGCAGGTAATCGTTCCAGATCCACATTGCCTCAAGGATCGCAACGGTGATGCAGGTCGGTTTGAGGATCGGGAATACAATTTTAAAGAAGATCTGGATTGGATTGCATCCGTCGATCATGGCAGCTTCCTCGATCTCAAGCGGAATTCCCTTTGCGAAACCGCAGAACATAAATACCGCCTGCCCTGCTCCGAATCCGAGATAGATTAAGATGATACCGACCGGATTTCCAAGATGTAACATATTCGCAAATTTGGATAACGTAAACATTACCATCTGGAACGGAACGATCATTGCAAACAGGCACAGATAATAGATGCCTTTTGTCATACGGTTGGTAACTCTGGTGATGTACCATGCGCACATGGAAGTACACACGATGATCACTACTACCGAGAATAAGGTAATAAACAGGGAATAACCGAATGCCTGGAAAAAGTTGATCTTTTTAATACCGTTTAAATAGTTTTCAATTCCCACAAAGGACTTTCCTGCCGGAAACGCAAACGGTTTTCGGTTGATATACGCCTTTTTCTTAAAGGAGTTCATGATTACGATCAAGATCGGGCAAACCCAGATGACCGAAAGAATCGTGAAAATTACGGTAAGGACTCCACCATGTTTTGCTTTTCTTACGCCCATTACTGCTGCACCTCCCTGCTTCTTGTGATCTTATTCTGTGTGATCGCGATAACTGCCACAATTACAAAGAATACAACTGCTTTCGCCTGTCCTACGCCTTCCCAGCCATTTCTTCCATAGAATGTGTTAAAGATATTCAGTGCAAGAAGTTCGGAACTGTTTGCAGGTTCTCCTGCGGTCAGTGCCAGGTTCTGATCGAAGAGCTTAAAGGAGTTCGTCAGTGTCAGGAAAGAACAGATCGTAATCGACGGCATAACCATCGGGATCGTTACATTTTTTAAGATCTGTGACGGTGTCGCGCCGTCGATCTTTGCCGCCTCGATGAGGTCGCCCGGGATATTCTGGATTCCTGCCACATAGATGATCATCATATAACCGATCTGCTGCCAGCACATCAAAATAACCAGTCCCCAGAAACCATACTTAGAAGAATAGGTAAGCGTTCTTCCCCAGTGTGCCAAAACACCGTTTAAAATGATCTGCCAGATGTAACCAAGTACGATACCACCGATCAGGTTCGGCATGAAAAATACGGTACGGAAAGCGTTGGTTCCTTTAATTCCCTTTGTTAAAAGCATCGCGACCACAAATGCCAGAATATTGATGGCAAGGACCGAAACTATCGTAAACAGCACCGTATACCAAAGAGCATGCCCAAACGTATTATCCGTAAAAATTCTTGCGTAATTTTTAAGACCTACAAATTTTGCATCAGTTACTGTTGTGAATTCACAAAATGATAAATAGATGCCCATAACAAAAGGAATTATAAAGCCGATTGTAAATGCCACTAACGTCGGTAATGCAAATATAGGAAAATATTTTTTTATTGATTTCTCCATAACAATATCATCCTTTCTAAAAAAAGCGGAGGCGGATGGAGACACCCGCCCCGCTCTTATCCAAAGACTTCCCGTCTTTTATTCTGTTGCTTCTTCTGCTGCTGAATCACCGTGTGATGCTGCGTATTCGGAAGCCCATCCGTCAACGAATGCCGTCTTAACTGCATTCCACTCTTCATCACTCTGAGAGCCCTGCGCGTACTGCAGTAATGCGGATCCAACGCCATCTTTCCATGTCTCAGACGGGATAGATGAGAAGTTCCATGATACCGGAGTCTTGCCAGCTTCAATAGACTCGTTTGCTGCTTTGATCAATGGGTTGTTTGTCTGATAAGCGTCATCATCAAATGTGGTAAACGGTGTAACGAATCCCATTTCGTTTGCGATCGCGTCACGTCCGGTGTCGCTTTCTACACACCATGCAAGGAAATCAAGTGTTGCCTGGATATCTTCTTCGGAAGCTTTATTGTTTACACACCAGTAGTTTTCAGATCCGGTGCAGAGTCCCTGATTTCCTTCTCCGTCCACACCAATGTAGATCGGCATCATGCCAAGATCTTCATCTGCAACTTCATTTCCGGTGATATCACCATATGCCCAGGTACCATTCTGATAGAATACTGCTTCGCCCATTGCAAATTCGGAAGATGCTTCATCACCGGTCTTGCTGGATAACAGTCCCGGTTCACAGGTAGAATCGGTCAGATATAAATCCCAGATCTGTCTGTAATTGTCAAGGTAAGTTCCTTCGATCGCGTCTGTCTCGTTGATTCCTTTATCTTTGTATTCATAGTAGATCGGAAGGTTTGCAAGATGTGTCTTGAATCTCCAGTCAGAGGAAGAATCCATACCTGCGGAAGTAAATGCACCAAGCAGGTCATAACCAAATTTATCATTAATCTCATCTTTTCTTGCCTGGATGTCGTCCGCAACTGCCTTTAAGGTTGCGAAGTTGTTGATCTCATCCGGGGAAGAAATTACTGCGTTGTCCATGGTGCAGTAATCATTTAAGATCGCTTTGTTGTAAATGAGACCGTATGTTTCAATAACATACGCGATACCCTGTACTGCGTCTCCGTCTTTTAATACGAAGTCATCGCTCTTTACATCTTTATATAATTCACTTCCGGATAAGTCGTAGCAGTAATCTTTCCAGTTTGCAAGTCCTACCGGTCCGTTTACCTGGAATAAGGTAGGTGCTTCTGACTTAGCCATTTCAGATTTTAAGGTCTGCTCATAGGTACCGTCTGCTGCTGTAATGACTGTTACCGGAACACCGGTTTCATCGGTGTAAGCTTTTGCAAGATCCTGCCACTGCTCATCCTGCTCCGGTTTGAAGTTCAGATAATAAACCTGACCATCGCCGGATGCTTCTTTTTTGTCTGTGCTTCCGGTTTCTGTAGAAGCTGTGCTGTTTCCTGAAGTACTGCTGCTTGCTGTACTGTCAGAAGAGCTTCCGCATCCTGCTGCCATAGCTGCCATCATAGACATTACTAACATGAGTGATACTGTTTTTCTTTTCATATAATTCATCCTCCTAAATAATGTAGTTGCTAACCCCCAAAACGTCCGGTACCCTTTCCGGTACTGTTTTCGGCAATGATTCCGGTAACGTTTTCAGTTGATAATTAAAGTATACAGCATTTTCACAGGAATGCAATAGTTTTTCACATTTTTGTTAAAATGCTGTATTTTCATTGTGGTTTTTTGTGCAATTTTTCATCTATTTGGGGAAACAGCCACTCGGGTTCTCTCTGTTTTCCTTAATTCAGGTGGCACTGCACCCTAATCTCGTCTACCTGCTTTTCCGTGATCTCCACGATATTTCCAAGCTGGGAGGACTCTAAGATCGCGCGGGCACTGTACTCCGCCACTTCAAGTCTGTCATATGCTTTTAAAAGTGAAGGCGCTGTCACGATCACGCCGCCGCCCTCCAATACCGCTACCGATGTCCGCCCGTCAAATACCGCCGCGATCTCCTCCGGCTTTCCTGCATACTGCGCCTGCGGCAGGGAAACGACATCCTGCATGACCATATAGATCTCCGGTATGATACGCGAGCTGAATTTCGTGCCGGTCACCGCAAACGCCATAAGTTCCGGCGGAAATGCCGTGACGACCGAACCGATCCCCGGATGCGTGCGGTAGATCTTGGCGTGAAGACTATCACCCGTCTGCTCCAGCTTGCGGATATCCAAAATACCAGCTGCACTCTGGTCTGTTCCCTGCGGTATGTAATAAATCGTTCCGCTCTCCGCGCGCGCCGAAAATACACCAAGTCCGGCGTACAATAACTTCTGATGCCAGGCGCGCCTCACCATCTCACACAATTTTTCACAGACCGCCCGGTCTTCCTGCGGTATTTCTGTCGAAGGATCCTTCGGCTTTTCCATGTTTTCATCGGTGAGCCCTTTCCCCGACGGGTTTTCGTTTTTCGCACCGCCAAGTCTGGATGCCCCGATCCCGATACGTGCGGAAAAATCCATCGCCTCAAACATCTGATACGCACTCTCGATATCTGTGCTCCCGACGACCAGGCCGTGATTTTCCAGTTCCGCGACATTGCACCCCTCCGCAAACACTTTCGCGATCTTTTCTCCGAGTTCTTCGCTTCCGGTCAGCCCGTACTCCGCCATTCCGACACTGCCGATACACGCTTTTAATTCCGGAAACGCCGAGATATCCGGTATTTTTCTGACGATGCTGTACGCAACCATCGCCGGCGGATGCGCATGTAGGATTGCCCGGATATCACCTCTCGTCTCGTAGATCTTCATATGAAATGGATATTCACTGGACGGTTTGTGTTTTCCCTCCATGGTTCCATCCGCACGGATACAGACAATATCCTCTGCGGTCATACTGCCCTTGTCGGTTCCGCCCGGCGTGATATATACGTTTCCATTTTCATCTTTTATAGATAAATTTCCACCCGAAGTCGTTGTCATTCCCTGCGCGTAGATCCGCTTCATAATGGCAACGAGCTGTTCTTTGGGATCTGGTATCTGAAACATAAAACTGCCTCCTTTTTCTTTCTTGCCGCTTTTATTTTAACAGACCTTTTTGCTCTTTCAAAGACTATTATTGTCTTATTGTCAAAAGCCGTCTGAAATGTTACTATTTTTTTAGGGTAATGAAATAAAAATGTTACAAAAGAAATCTGATTTAGAGAGGGATATTATTATGATCTTAAAAGAATTGCTGCCAGAGTTTACGAAGTGGCTCCGCGAGGAATGTAAGGCAGGAGGCTCCCATATCGGGACTTTTTTGAAATGGCTTCTGTTTTCTGTCGTTTCCGGGATCGTGGTCGGTCTTGTCGGAACGCTCTTTTTTTACTGCATGAAATTCGTGACGGATCTGCGCATCGCGCACCCTGCGGTCATGCTGACACTGCCGTTTGGCGGTCTTTGCATTGTAGGCATGTATCATCTGCTGCACGATGAAAAAGATTCCGGCACCAACCTTGTCTTATCCGCGATCCATTCGGGCGAAGAGATCCCGCTTCGGATGGCACCGCTTATTTTTCTTTCCACACTGATCACGCACATTGGCGGCGGTTCTGCCGGACGCGAAGGCGCGGCTTTGCAGCTCGGCGGCAGTATCGGAAATTCGCTCGGACGACTGTTCCGCTTTGATGAAAAAGATCAGCATATCATGATCATGTGCGGCATGAGTGCTGCCTTTTCCGCACTCTTTGGCACACCGATGGCTGCCGCGATCTTTCCAATGGAGATCGTCAGTGTCGGTATCATGCACTATGCAGCCCTGGTTCCGTGCGTGATCTCCTCTTTCATCGCACACGGCATTGCGGAGTATTTCGGTGCCACCGCCCATACTTTTTTCTTTGACCGGATTCCGGCTTTCAATGTTCCTCACGCAGTCATCATCTCACTGCTTGCAATGCTCTGCGCATTCATCAGTGTCGTATTCTGCATGATGTTACACAACTTTGAGCGGCTTTACCGCTATGTATTTAAAAATCCTTACCTGCGTGCGTTCGCCGGAGGCTGTTTTGTGCTGCTTGTCACCGCATGCATCGGCAATTATAACTACAATGGAACCGGCATGGACATTATCGCCTCGTCCATACACGGTTCCACGGATACCTGGGCATTCTTCTTTAAAATGGTTCTCACCGCATTCACGCTCGGTGCCGGCTTTAAAGGCGGCGAGATCGTGCCAAGTTTCTTTGTCGGCGCGACGTTCGGATGCCTGTTCGGAAATCTGACCGGTTTTGCGCCATCGCTCTGCGCGGCAGTCGGCATGAGTGCTGTCTTCTGCGGTGTCACCAATGCACCGATCTCCTCCCTGCTCATCAGTTTTGAGCTGTTTGGCTATGACGGCATGCCATACTACCTGCTCGCGATTGCGTTAAGCTACATGCTCTCCGGCTACTACGGACTCTACCGCAGTCAAAAGATCGTCTATTCCAAGTTTAAGACATCCTACATCAACCGGAAAACACACTGATGGTTCGATTAACGGTTTGATTCCTCGATCAGCTTTTCGAGTGTCTTTAATGCCGCGCCGGAATCGATCGCCTGCTCGGCAAGACGGATCCCCTCTTTGATATCTGCTGCCACGCCGCCGACATAAAATGTCGCTCCGGCGTTCAGCAGCACGATATCGCGCTTCGGACCTTTCTCCCCGCCAAGGATCGCTCTTGTGATCTTTGCGTTCTCTTTTCCGTCACCGCCTTTTAATTCCGCAAGGGAAACACTTTGGAAGCCAAAATCTTCCGGTTGGATCTGGAAAGTTTCCACCGCACCGTTTTTGATCTCGGAAACGGTTGTTTTTCCACTCAGTGTGATCTCATCCATATTGTCACATCCGCTCACAACAAACGCGCGCTCCACGCCGAGTCTCGCCATTGCTTTTGCAACCGCTTCGGTAAGTGCCGGACTGTAAACACCTACGACCATGTTTTTTGCGCGGGATGGATTTGCAAGAGGTCCTAAGATATTGAACACGGTGCGGATCCCCATCTCTTTTCTCGCCTGTCCGACATATTTCATGGATTTATTAAAGAGCTGTGCAAACATGAAGCCGATGCCTGTTTCATTGACACAGCGCTCTACGACCGCCGGTTCTGCCATGATATTGACTCCGAGTTCTTCTAACACATCGCCCGCACCGGACTTTGATGAGATCGAACGGTTTCCGTGTTTTGCGACCGGAAGTCCCGCCGCCGCAACTACAAACGCGGATGTTGTGGAGATATTAAAGGTATAGGTGCAGTCTCCGCCGGTTCCGACCAGATCCACATAATTGTCCGCCGCCGGTTTGATCGTCTCGGCTTTATCACGCAGTACCGATGCAAATCCGACCAGTTCCTCCAGGGTTTCGCCTTTCATGCGAAGCGCGGTCAAAAACGCGCCGATCTGCGCCTGTGTTGCCTCTCCTCCAAGCAAAATCTCCATTCCCCTTCTTGCTTCCTCTTCGGTCAGATCTTTTCCATCTGCCACTTTTGCGATCAGTTCTTTCATATCCATGTTCGTTTCCTCCTTACGATTTTTTCCTTTTATCTTGCATCCAATTATAATTTCCGGCTTATAATTCGTTTAACTCTTTCTTAAAGGTATTGCAGTAAGTCTTTACCGCATCCGGATCAAAATTGCTTTCCTCCAAAAGTCTGATAAAATGTGATCCGACGATCGCTCCGTCGATGTATTCCTTCATCGGCTCCACATCTTTTGCGGTGCGGATGCCAAATCCCATCATAACCGGGATCTTGGACTGTTCTTTTACAGATTTCAGATAGTTTTTGACCTCTTTGTGGAACTGCGCTTCCTGTCCGGTCACACCCATCGACGATACGCAGTAGACAAATCCTCGCGCGCCGTCCAGAATCTGCGGGATACGGTCTCCGGACACCGGAGATACCAGCTGCAGCAGTAATGTGGTATCCTGACCGTCAAGCGCGGCCTTGATCTCTTCCTGTTCCTCCATCGGAAGATCCGGAATGATAAGTCCGTCCACGCCGACACGCTCACACTCTTTGACAAATGCTTCCACACCGTAAAATACGATCGTATTGTAGTAAAGCATGAAAACGATCGGAAGTTTTAATCCGTCGTTTCTTGCCTCCTCCACGGTACGGAATACTTTCTTTAACGTTGTTCCGCCGCAGATGGAACGATAGGACGCATCCTGGATGACCGGTCCGTCCGCCACCGGATCGGAAAACGGTACTCCAAGCTCCACGATGTCCGTGCCCGCCGCTTCCTGTGCCCTTAAGATCTCCTTTGTCTTCGCAAGATCCGGATACCCGGCTGTCACATAAGTAATAAACGCTTTTTCCTTTTTTTCTTTTAACTGATTTAATGTATCTTCAATTCGATTCATAATAGCCTCCTAATTCAAATATCCTTTTCCTGCCAGATAATCCGAGATCGTGTTTACATCTTTGTCACCACGGCCGGACAGGCACACGATCATGATGTCATCTTTTTTCATGGTCTTTGCCATTTTTTTTGCATAGGCAACCGCATGCGCACTCTCGATCGCCGGAATGATGCCCTCTAATCTGCACAGTTCCATGAGGGCGTCCATTGCCTCCACATCCGTGATGGAAACATATTGCGCACGGCCGCTGTCCCGCAGATACGCGTGCTCCGGTCCAACACCCGGATAATCCAGTCCGGCAGAGATCGAATGTGCCAGCTCGACGTTTCCGTTGTCATCCTGTAAGAGATAAGACTTCATGCCGTGTAAAACACCCGGTTTTCCAAGTGCCATGGCACTCGCGTGTTTTCCGGTCTCGATTCCAAGTCCGGCTGCCTCCACGCCGACCAATTTTACATCCTTCTCATCGATGAAGTCCGCAAACATTCCGATCGAGTTTGAGCCGCCGCCCACACATGCCATGACCACATCCGGGAGTCTTCCCTCTGTCTCTAAGATCTGTTTTTTCGCTTCACGGCTGATCACACTCTGGAATTCCTTTACCATCTTCGGATACGGATAAGGTCCAACCGCAGAACCGATGACATAGAAGGTATCTTCCGCTGTTTTTGCCCAGGTACGGATTGCCTCGTTTGTCGCATCTTTTAACGTGTTGCTTCCGGACTGTACGCTGACAACCTTCGCGCCGAGCATCTCCATACGCATCACGTTAAGCGCCTGACGCTTGATATCCTCCTCACCCATATAGACGGTACACTCCATATCGAACAGCGCTGCTCCGGTCGCGGTTGCGACACCATGCTGGCCGGCTCCGGTTTCTGCGATCACTTTCTTTTTGCCCATTCGCTTTGCAAGCAGGATCTGACCGATCACGTTGTTGATCTTGTGTGCTCCGGTGTGGTTTAAGTCCTCTCTCTTTAAATAGATCCTGGTGCCGTATTTTTCGCTCAGACGCTCCGCAAAGTAAAGCGGTGTCTCACGTCCGACATACTGCTCTAAGTAGTAATGATACTCCTTCATAAAGCTCTCATCCCGGATTGCTTTTTCAAACGCGTCATCCAGTTCCTTTAATGTGTTCATCAAAGATTCGGAAACAAACTGTCCGCCAAATTCTCCATAATACGCTTTCTTATTCATGTTCTTTCACCTTTCTTACAAATTCCATTATTTTATCCCGGTTCTTTCCGATCCCGTTATCATTTTCCACGCCGGAACTTACATCCACGATATCCGGTGCAAAGATCGAAATCCCCGTTTGTACATTCTCACTGTTTAAGCCACCCGCCAGAATAAATGCTTTGTCCGCAAACTGTTCTCTTACTGACAGCAGTGCCCCGTTTACACTCCAGTCAAAGGTTTTTCCGCCTCCATACTGCGCACCGTCCACCACGATCCCCGTGATGTTATCGTAAAACAGTTCTTCCTGTTCCAAAAATTCTGTTCCGGATTTGATATTGACTGCCCGCCAGATCGGATGCCTGCTTTTTTTTATGATCTCCTGCGCAAGTGTTCCATGGATCTGCAGGATATCCGCGCCGATCTCCTCTGCGCTTTGTATTTCCGCAAGTGTCGGGCTGACGAAAACAGCGACCTTTTTGATAGAGGGATCCAGGCCGGAAAATATTTTTTCCGCCTGTTCATAAGTCACGTTCCGCTTGCTCTTTGGGAAAAATACAAATCCCGCATACGAAACGCCTGCTTCATTTAAGTACACTGCTTCTTCCGGAGTCGTGATCCCGCAGATCTTGATCCCTGGCTTTTCTTCTGCTGCTCTTTTTTGTTCCATTTCTATAACGCCTTCCAGTGCTTTGCCAGTTCCTTCGGGTTATCCGCTTCCATAAATGCCCGCCCGATCAGAAACGCATCCACCTGATATTCTTTTAAGGTGAGGACATCATCATCGGTTACGATACCGCTCTCCGCAACAAAGATTTTATCCGCTCCTGCCATACCGCGCAGCCTCTTTGTGTTATCCAGAGAAATCGTAAAATCCCTGAGGTTTCGGTTATTGACCCCGATGATGCGCGCATCCAGTTTTAATGCCCGCTCCATCTCCTCCTCGTCATGCACCTCAACCAGCGCGTCAAGGCCAAGGGAACGCGCCAGCTCATAAAAGCCTTTCATCTGCGCGTCATCTAAAATTGCCGCGATAAGAAGCACCGCATCCGCACCGACCGCTTTTGCCTCATAAAACTGATACTCATCGATCATAAAATCCTTCCGCAGGATCGGCAGCTCGGATTTCCAGCGGATCTCCTTTAAGTACCCGACATTTCCATGGAAATGGTCTTCCTCGGTCAGGCAGGAAATCGCGTCCACCGATGCGTTGTACTCTTTGATCCGCTCCATGAGATCCATCTTCTGCGGAATGTCTCCAAGACTTGGCGACGCTTTTTTAAATTCTCCGATAATGGAAAGCCCCGGCTTTTTTAACGCTTCATAAAATGAATGCCCATTTCCCCGGTAAGCCGCCGCGAGCCGCTTCATCTCATCTTCCCCGGTCTTTGCTTTCTGTTCCGCAAGCCGTATCTTTTTGTCTGCTACAATATCATCTAATATCATAAAAAAACTCCTTTTTTCTATACCACGCCATTGATAAAGTTCTCAAGCATCCGCTTTCCATGTTCGGTATAAATGGATTCCGGATGAAATTGTAAGCCGACCACCGGATACTCTTTGTGACGCATTGCCATGATCTCTCCGTCATCTGTCTCTGCCAGGATCCGTAGGCAGTCCGGAAGTCCTTCTTTTTTCACCGCCAGCGAATGATACCGCGCAACCTTGATCGGGCTGTCGATCCCGGTAAACACGCTGTCACCGGTATGGGTGATCTCGGACTGCTTGCCGTGAAAGATCTTTTTGGCATAGCTTACGGTCGCTCCAAATGCTTCCCCGATGCTCTGGTGTCCGAGACAGATGCCAAGGATCGGTATTTTATCATAAAATTCTCTGACCGCATCGATACAGATACCGGCTTCCTTCGGGCTTTTCGGTCCCGGGGAAAGCACGATGCGCTCCGGCGTAAGGGCTTTGATCTCTTCTATCGTGATCTTGTCATTGCGCACAACTTTGATATCATCATTAAAGATTCCCATATACTGATACAGGTTATAGGTAAACGAATCGTAATTATCAATCAGCAGTATCATAAGTTCTCCTCCTCGATCAGTGTCTTTGCCAGTGCCATGACCTTGTTGCAGCATTCATTGTATTCGCTCTCCGGTACCGAGTCCGCTACGATCCCGGCTCCCGCCTGCAGATACACCTTATCCTGTTTCTTTATCATGGTACGGATCGTAATACAAAAATCCATGTCCCCGGAAAAGTCGATGTATCCGGTCGCTCCTCCGTACAGTCCGCGTCTGATGCTTTCGAGCTCATCGATGATCTCCATCGCGCGGATCTTCGGCGCCCCGCTTAAGGTTCCCGCCGGAAGGAAAGATACCACCAGATCAAGCGGATGATATTCGCCTTTTTTCTGTCCCTCCACCTGGGAAACAATGTGCATGACATGTGAATAATTCTGCACCTGCATGAACTGTGTCACTTTTACCGTTCCAAACTGGGAGATACGGCCCATGTCGTTTCGCGCCAGGTCTACCAGCATTACATGCTCTGCCTTTTCCTTTTCATCCGCTAAAAGTTCTTCCTTTAAGCGTTCATCCTCAGCTTTGTCTTTTCCACGCTTTCTCGTTCCCGCGATCGGACAGGTATAAATGTGGTTCTCCTTCTGTTTGACTAACATTTCCGGTGAACTTCCGATCACTTCAAATTCCCCGAAATTAAAATAGTAAAGATACGGAGAAGGATTTAACACGCGGAGTTCTTTGTAGAGCGCGAATCCGTCCTGCTTTGTCTCCACTGTCCAGCGCTGGGAAAGCACCGTCTGGAAAATATGGCCTTCTTTTATGTATTCCTTGATCTTATTGACCTTTGCGCTGTATTCCTCCAGGGTATCGGACTGCTTTACGATCACGCCGTCGCGTCTGTAATCCTCTTTTTCTTCCACACGTTTTTCGCGCGCCTTTTTTATCATTTCATCGGCTTTTTCCAGTGCCTGCTTTTTTCCTTTCTCACTGTCTTCCGCAAGGACGATACCGGTCAGTGTCTCCGCAACATGATCGACCATCACAAACTCTGTCATCAGCATCATCTGAATTGTCTCAATGCCGATCTCATCCGGATTGTCGTCCGGCAGCTTCTCACTGTACCGTACAAAATCATAACCGATATTTCCGACTAATCCGCCGGAAAATGCGGAATCTCTGTTCTCTTTTACGATATCGAACTCATCGTAATACTCTTTTAACCGTTCTAACGGATTTCCTTCGCGTACTTCCTTCGTGCCGTCTGCCCGCTCGATCACGAGTGCGTTTCCCTTTGAGGAAATGATCTCTTTTGGATCCGCTCCAAAAAATGTATAGCGGTCATAGTTTTTATCATAACTTTCCAACAGGAATCCTTTTTTCTTTCCAACCAGATTTTCATACATCCCGGTCGCCGTTTCATTTACAATGCTGACTGTCTTTCGGTAAACCCTTAACCTTCTTTTCATACTTTATCCTCCTTTAAACAAGAAAATCCCTGACCTGAAGCTCTTTACTCCAAGTCAGGGACGAATTGTTCCGTGGTGCCACCCTCATTCATGATACACAGATATCTTTCCATGTTATGAAAAATAAAAAACGCATATCTCCGAATCGGAAAATACGCGCCACCTATCTGCTTCTCATCTCATTGATACAGAATCACTCTATATCTTACCCCTGTAACGTGGGGAAACGGCATCCGCTACTTTTGTTTCACTTCGCATCTCACAAATCCATTCCCGTTAAGCATAAAACCTGCAATGAACTATCTTACTGCCTCGCACCATCCGGCAGCTCTCTGAAAGAATCGTACACGGTACTACTTTTGCTCTTTGACTTTATCTCTTTAAACTATTAACAGGCTACCACAAAGAAGAATGTCTGTCAATCCATTTTTTCATTTTTTTATTTTTTTCGGTTCCATGCGATAAAAAGAAAGACTGCGACCAGAAGTAAGACCGCGATCCCCGCCAGTCCCGCACCGGAAACCCGGCCCGTTTCATCCGTGACCACCATTCCTGCCGTATCCTCTGACCAGTAAGGAAACTCTGTATCCTCAAACCGTTCTTCTTTTTTTGTCTCTGTCTGTCCGGTCTCCGGCAGCTTCGCGTGCGCATAAAGATAATCCGCCATCGTATCCGAAGCCAGTTTCAGTGAAACTTCATCTTCCGACGCATCCAGTTCAAATGCTGTGAGCAGTTCCTGCGTAAGCCAGTGTGTCCGGTAACCGCTAAAAACCGCCTGCTCCAGCTCTTCTTTGCTGTCCGCGAAAAAACGGTCCGCAACGAACTGCCCCAGATGTTCCTCTGCCGAATCGGTATCTTTTCCATAATATGTGAGAAGCGTTTCCGAGAGCGTGTTCCTCTGATATGTTTTTCGCATATTTGCCGCATCGATGTCCGCATAGAAATCCGCCTCATTCCAGTAACTGTCCGCAGACAGAAACCGCGCTGCCGCGTCTTCCTTTTCCGTGATCCCGTTATTTTTTAATTCCCAGGCAAACTCCGTCAGATCTCCGATCCAGCCGCCGGCATCATCCCCCACATAGAGGGATGCCGCCATATGCAAAAAGTCCACCTCATAGCCCGCCGGCACCGAAAGCGTTTCCACTTCTTTTAAGGACGAGAGACCTGCGTCCTGCTCTTTTACATAGCGCTCAAAATCCGCGTCTTTCCGGATCCCGACTTTTTCCCAGAGTCCGCCGCTGTAACGGTCCGAAAACAGATAACAGGAGGCAAGTGCTTTCGCATCTGCCCCTTGTGTATTTCCTGCATAGTTTTCCGCAAACTGCTCAAGCTCCGCAAGTTTTTCCATGGTATCGTCAAAGGACACCTGACTCATCCTGTTCCTCCATAAAATACATTCGTGACGCGAAATCCGGGAAATAACGGACCTCGCTGTTATATCCGGTTGCGCCAAATGCCTGTTTTAAGTTCACACCCGCCTGCATCAGGCCATCACCGTATACCAGATAGTCTTCCGTCTCGCCATCCATTTTTACGAATTTCGCCACTGCATGGTGAATAAATGAATCCTTACGGATATGGATCGGCGCTGCCGTGTTGATCAGATCCCCGAATTCACGGATGTCATGTTTCATCGGCTGATTATAGAAATGATAGCATTTCTCCGGCGCAAGCCCTGCCGCGTGATAGCACGCATACGGCGCGTTGGCAGCCGTAAGTTTCTGTGCAAGCATACCGACCGCTGCCTTTTGATCCTCGCTCACCGCTGTCCACTCGTACAGGTTATCCTGTCTGCCACGGTACATCCGTCCAAACTGCAGCACCTGCCGCCACTTCTTATATTCGGCGATCTGTCTTTTGATCTCAAGAAATTCCTCTTTGTTCAGTTCGCAGAAATTGCATTCATAGCCAAGCACGCCAAACGCCGCCACATGATACCTTGTAGGCAGCGGCGTCACACGCAGTGTCTGGTGGTTCGGACATGCGGACACATGCGCTGAGACCGCGGAAAGCGGATAGCCATAGCTGTATCCGGTCTGGATCGCCAGACGGCAGACTGCGTCGGTATTGTCACTCGCCCAGATCTGTGGGAAGTAACTTAATATTCCAAGATCAAACCGGTTGCCGCCCGCCGCGCAGCCCTCAAACAGGATATGCGGGAAACGCTCCGTCAGGGTCTTCATCACGCGATACAGACCTGTCATATACCGGTGCGCGGTCTCGCCCTGCCGCTCATGTCCCAGATATTTGGAATAGCAGTCGGAAAAGATCCGGTTCATGTCCCATTTGACATAGGAAATATTCGCGCCGGAAAAAAGCGCGGTCATTTTTTCAATGATATAATCGGCCACTTCCGGGTTTGCCAGATCAAGGACTCTCTGATTTCTTCCCTCGGAGTGTTCTCTCCCCGGAATATCCATCGCCCAGTCCGGATGCGCCCGGTAACAGTCACTGTCCACATTTACCATCTCAGGCTCCACCCAGATACCGAAGGAAAGTCCGAGCGCGTTGATCTTGTCCGCCAGTCCCCGGACACCGCCCGGCAGCTTCTTTTTATCCGCTTCCCAGTCACCCAGTGAACGCTTATCATCCTTACGCTCCCCGAACCAGCCGTCATCCATCACAAACAGTTCTATCCCTGCTTCTTTTCCCGCTTTCGCAAGTTTTAACAGCTTCTTCTCATTGATATCAAAATATGCCGCTTCCCAGCTGTTTAAAAGCACCGGGCGTTCTTTTTTCTTCCATTCGCCTCTTATGATATGCTCCTGCACAAAATACTGCATATTTCTGCTCATACCGCCAAAGCCGTCCGCAGATACTGTCATCACCGCCTCCGGCGCCTCAAACGTTTCTCCCGGCTCTAAATGAAAACAGAAGGACTGCGGATTGATCCCCATGACCACGCGGGTCTTGCCAAAGCTTCCGACCTCGACTGCCGTGTAATGGTTTCCACTGTAAATCAGATTCATGCCGTAGCAGAGTCCTGCTTCTTCCGTCGTATTTTCACGGCTTAACATGAGAAACGGATTTGCGCGGCTCGAGGAACTTCCTGTATAGGACGCGTTTACGAATTTTCCCGCTGTGATCCTGGTATCCGTGCGTTCCATCTCCCGCGCCCAGCCGCCGTGAAAGTCTGATACCACATAGCCATGATCTGAAAAATCCAGCTGTGTACTGAGCAGTCGGCGCAGACGGATCAGCGTATCTCCTCCGTTACAGAGCTTCGCACTTCGTGTGATGACATCGGATTTCTCATATACATAATAGTGAAGTTCGAGATACACCGGGGATGCCTGCTCCTTCAAAACAACGGTGAGCTGTTCTACGCCCTCCTCTTCTGTGGCATAGGAACCCGGCAGCGTCTCATACGCTTCTTTTTCTTCCGTGATATCTGCATGATCAAATTTAAAATCACTGGAAAAACTTCCATCCGCATAAGTGATCTCCACAAACGGTTCACGGATATCCCCTTTCCCGTAGGACGACATCTCAAGTCTCATATTTTCCAGTGACAGATTTTCATGTGCCGCATCATAGGCGATCGTATTTCCGAGCCCAAACGCACACTTTTCCGAAAGCACCGATGGATCTTTTACCCGGATCTTCGGACCGTAATACAGATGTTCCAGATGTCCCGTTTCAAGCACCTGGAATCCATACGCGGTATGTTCGGTTGTCAGCCAGAAAAATCCCTTATTTTCTGTGATCATTCTATTTTCCTCCCGTCAGCTGATTTTGCCCGGCTTCCCGTCTGGTCTTAACCTGTTCTGCGATCTCTTCTACTTTTTCTTCGGTCAGCTTATATTTTTTGTGGAAAAAGATCCCCGCAATGACAAGTCCCGCGATTGGGATCAGTGTCATCGTCATACGCAGTCCGACTACGGAGCTTACCGCCGCTTTTGCCACCTCTGCGGTATTTTCGGTATCTGAGTTCAGATGGAACACACTAAGGCAGATGGATGCCACAAGTGCCGCTACGCCGGATGCCAGTTTTACGACAAAGGTCTGCATGGAAAAGATCACACTCTCATCCCTGCGGTTGTTTTTCACTTCCCCGTAATCCACGGTATTTGCAAGGAATACCGTCGTAAGAATAGCGAGCATGCCGTTTGCCGCGAAAATGAAAAAGCCCGGTATAAATAACAGCACCACCTTTGACATATTGGTAAACGCAAGGATCAAAAGTGAGACATAGCCGATCACTGCCATGGCAAAGCTCACATAAAATACCTGGATCGTGCTGAAAAATCTGCGAAGCAGTGAAAAGAAAAATACCATCGCCGCGATCTGCATCGCTCCGCCAAAGGTGCTGAATAATGTATAACTATTATACCATCCCTCACCGCCAAAATCATATTTAAAAAAGTAAATTACCAGATTTGATGTAATATACATCGACATGTTGATCAAAACAATCGTAATAACCGTTGCCATTGCCTGATCGTTCTGGATCAGCGCCTGAAGCATCTGCTTTATGGATGGCGCATCGACCTGAACCGTTGATTTTTCCTTAATATTGATGCAGGTCGTCAGGGTACATAATACAAAGATCACCGCAATGATCAGCGCAAACCACCGAAAGCCGGTGCGCTCATCTCCCTGTCCTAACATGTAGACGCATTTCATTGTAATGATCGTCACGATCGCCGAGCCGACACCCGCGCAGGAACGCGCCATTGCGGAAAGTCCCTCACGCTCTTTACCGCCCTCGGTAAACGCCGGGATCATCGACCAGTACGGAATATCCATCATCGTATAGGTCACACCCCACACGATATAAGTGACCGCCGCATACGCGACCATGCCGCTTCCGTCCAGTGTGGGCGGTGCCGCGAACATCAGATAGAGCACTACTGCATTTAAGAGCGTTCCGATCAAAAGCCACGGACGGAATTTGCCCCATCTGGTACGTGTCTTTGCCACAATGATCCCCATGACCGGGTCATTGAACGCGTCAAAGATCCGCGCTCCAAGCAGGATAAATCCCATTGCGATCGCGCTCACGCCAAGGATATCCTGATAATAATACAAAATGTAACTTGCGGAAAGCATATAGACCATATCCTTTCCGACTGCCCCCAGTCCATATGAAATTTTTTCTTTTCCTGTCAGTTTCATAGTAATTTCTCCTCCGTTTTTACTTCTTTAAGCCCATCGCCAGTTCCACGACTTTGTATGCCCCGTCATAGATACCGATCGACTTATTTTTCACAATGTTATCGCACATGTCGAAAAGCAGCCCGTCCTCTTTTAAGAACAGATCGATCATCTGTAAGGTATGTGGTATATCACGACACTCTAAGGTTCCATCCCCGATCTCTGCCGAATGAATCGCGCCCCACATCTCATGCTTTCCGACGCGCTTGATAAATAATTTCGGCACCGGATAAAACGCGAGTTCACTCGGTTTTGTGACCAGCACATCCACACTTCGCATCAGCAGATTCGTGCAGTAGACCGCCTCAAAAATGTTTTCATGCCAGAAACCGTGAATGCCTTCCACTTCCCCGGTCAGTGCCTCTTTTGCAAAATGCTCCGTCTCTTCCCACTGATTGAAATGCTCGGTTGAGAGGCTCTTCATCTCCGGGATTTCTTTTACCAGTTCCTCCCAGACATTCCGGTAATCGCCCACATTCACATAAAGCGCCGCCTTCTTTTTGCGGATCGCCGGAATCAGATAACGGATGATCGCCGCAAAAATCTCTTTTTGCGCGCCTGCCCCTCCGATTGTGAGTAAAAACCGCATCGGCTTTTTATCCTTTTTGCGCCGGATCCTCGCCGCACAGTCCGACTCGATATTGGATACCAGCTCATGGTCGATATAGTGGCCGGTGTATACAAGGCTTTCCTCCGGAATTGGTTTTAAGACCTCGTCCTTTTGCATTCCGTTTAAAATGCGGTAGCCCATGTACGCATTGTGGCACTGAACGGTGTGGACACTTCCTTCGGAAAGATGCAGTGCCATCGGCCAGTTATCCGGGATCGCGTTGACCACATAGTGCATGCCGGCATGCACTGCCGCCTGCGCCGGCCACACATGAGTCCCGATCACCGGGATATCTTTTGGAATGTTGCGGTAGACCGGCGCCATCAGCTCCGCGTTTTTCTGATCCGCAGCATTATAGGACAGCGCCCGGAACCCTTCGTAATTCATCGGCTCCCACACAAACCGGTTAAACAGTCTGCTCTTCGCGGAAAGTCTTGATCCCAGCGAGTAGAGATCATTCTGTGCGCTGATCACCTTGGTGCAGGTCGTCTCCGGGAAGGAATTCAGATCCAGCCAGTACGGTGTATAGCCCAGATGCTTTGCCGCAGATGCCATCGCCATGGAGATCCTGTAATGTCCAAACCCCATACGGATATTTCCGACGATAATGCCTTTTTCGCGATCAAACGCTTCTGTGGCATTGTCCTTTCCGTTGATTAAGATATTCTGCACGCCAAGCGCGTCTCCGATATACGGATTCTTTTCTATGGAGAGCGGATAATTGACCGCCGCATCATCCCCAAATTTCTTGCTGTATTTCTTTTTGGATTTTTCCGCCTTGCGATACACACGGCTGCTCATCTCATTTCCAAAAATCACTTTTGATCTGTCTTTCATATCTTTTCCTCTTTTCTGCCAGTCTATGGTTCGTTTTTTAGCATTTTACGGTAATTCCGTCCACCAGGATCCCGACCACTTCATCTAACGCATCCGCATAGGAGATCTGATTGCTGACCAGAACATCCCGCTGGAAAAACTGTTCGATCGTCGCTTCCAACATCACTTTGTAGATCGAGATATTGACCGGGCGCACAACACCTTCTGCAATCCCCTGTTCGATCAGTGCGATCGTGTTCTCCCATCCACTCTCCAACCGTTCCTCCACACGCCGGTAGATCTTCGGATATTTTTCTTTTAAAACAAAGAGCTTCTGAAAATCGATCTCACGGTATCCTTCGGGAAGTACGGAGAGGATCGCGCGGATCTTGCCTACGGTATCCAGAGAAGCATCCTCCAACACCTTTTTCTCACTGTCCTTTATCTTGTCAAAACAGTAATCTACCATTGCGTAAAAAAGGCTCTCCTTATCCGCAAACACCATATAAATCGTCCGTTTACTCATTCCTGCGCAAACCGCGATATCACTCATTGTAAATTTCAGACCCTTTTCGTAAAACATCTTTAATGTGGCTTCCAAAATAGTTTCCTTTGCTGCCTGTATATCCATAACCGCTCTCCTTTGCCTTCTTCTCTCTGTCGATAGGAAACCAGAAAACCGGTTTTGGTTTCCTGGTTTCCTATATTGTATCACGATCCCATTTCCGATTCCATTCACAGAAATAGACAAATTTTGCCGTTCCTTTTTAGTCATATTGTTCCGTCATTTCCGGCGCAGGACAAAAAGACGGGATACGTTCCGCATCCCGCTCTGATCAACGGTCGTCATTACAAAAAAAGCAGCTGTCCCTGACTGGAACAGCTGCTGTCGCATTTTTATTATTTTGAAGTTAAAATCCGGTCATTGTCTAACTGTCTGCCGGCATTTTCTTTGAATTTTTCCAAAAGATCATCCACCGTAAGCTTTTCCCGCTCTGCCCCAGACACATCAAAGATGATGCTTCCCGCATCCATCATGAGCGTGCGGTTTCCAAGTTCCAACGCCTGGTGCATATTGTGTGTGACCATGAGTGCCGTGATCTTCCGCTCCGCAATGATCTGTCTGGTAAGCGCAAGCACTTTCGCTGCGGTCGCCGGATCCAGTGCCGCCGTATGTTCATCGAGCAAAAGGATCTTCGGTGTCACCATCGTTGCCATAAGAAGTGTCAGCGCCTGACGCTGCCCGCCGGACAAAAGACCGACCGGCTGTTTCATCCGGTCTTCCAGTCCCATATCAAGCAGTGCGAGCTGTTCACGGAACTTCTCTTTATCCGCTTTGTTAATGCGGCTGAAATACTGATTGCGCATCGTCTTTGCACGCAGATAGGCAAGTGCCATATTTTCCTCGATCGTCATGCCCGGTGCGGTTCCACGAAGCGGATCCTGGAACAGATGTCCGATCTCATGACTGCGCAGATATTCTTTCTTATAGGTGATATCCTCCCCATCCAGAATAATCTGCCCTTCATCGACATAAAACGCTCCTGTGATTGCATTGAACATGGTAGATTTTCCCGCGCCGTTACTTCCGACGATCGTTGCAAAATCTCCGTCCTTCAAATCGAGGTTCAGATCCGTAAGCGCCCTTTTTTCATTGACCGTTCCCGGATTAAATGTCTTTTCTATGTGTTTCAGCTGCAGCATACGAATCCTCCTTTCTCTTTCGGATCGCGATCGATTTCTGTCTGGAAAACGCCGCGCGCTTTTTTAAATACGGGAACGCGATCGCTACCGCAACGATGATCGCGGAAACCAGCTTTAAGCATTCCGCCGGAACATTTAAGCGAAGCGCTACCGCAACCAAAAAGCGGTACAGACAGCTTCCGAGTACCACTCCGCAGACGCGTTTTAATATCGAGCCTTTCCCGATAATGGATTCTCCGATGATCAGGCTGGCAAGCGCGATCGTAACCATTCCGGTACCAAGATTGATGTCGCAGGATTTCTGATACTGTGCGAGCAGTGCGCCGGACAGTCCGGTCAGAGAATTCGCCACACAAAGCCCTACGGTGATCATAAATCCCGGATTGATACTGGATGCCTTTACCATATCCGGATTATCTCCGGTCGCCCGGATGGAAAGTCCGAGTCTGGTGCCAAGGAACCATGAGAGGATGAGCGCGACAGCCGCAACTACAATGGCTACCACAATGATCTTGTAAAAGCTGCCGCCGATCGTCTCTTTTGCAAGACTGAATATCGTATCACAGCCAAACAGATTCACATTGGACGCAAATCCCATCACTGCGATGTTGATCGTGTAAAGTCCGGTATTTACGATGATTCCAGCAAGAATGGATTCGATCCCCATTCTCGTCTGTAAAAACGCGGTAATAAAACCGGAGCATACCCCCGCACCCATTGCCGCGAACAGCGCAAGCACCGGATGCCCGGCGAGCGTCACCATGGCGCCCACCGCACAGCCAAGCGTAAAACATCCGTCCGTGGAAAGATCTGCTATATTTAAAATCGTAAAGGAGATAAATAACGCCAGCGCTACCAGCGAATAGATAAATCCCAGTTCCAGAGCACTCTGTACAATGGATAACGTGAATATTGAAGACATAAAAACCTACCTCCGGTCATACTTTTCTATTGTTTTATTCAAATTCCTCCGCTGTCTGTGTTTCTACTACGCCCTCACACATATCGGAGAATACACTGTAGTCAATTCCAAGAGCTTCTGCTGTCTCGGTATTTACGGTCGCGATACCATTGCTAAGTGTCTGTACCGGTGTCTCCGCCGGATTCTTTCCATTTACCAGAATGTCTACTACCATATCTGCTGTCGCAGTTCCAAGATCTTCATAATTTACGCCATATCCTAAGAACGCTCCGTTTAATGCGAAGGAATCTGCACCGGTGTAATGCGGGATCCCCGCATCAATAAATTTTTCATAGATCGCAAGCTCTGCTGTCATTACCGTGTTATCGGTCGGAGTAAATACCGCATCCACACCTGCTGCTGCCAGCGCGTCTGCCGCATTGCTGATCTCATCATTGGTCGTTCCTGTCTTTTCTACTACCTCTACGCCTTTTCCTTCCAGGTAAGCTTTGGCTTCCTCGATCGGTTTCTTTGCGGAATCCTGGCTCTTATCATATAAAAGACCTACGGATTTGATATCCGGATCTGCCGCAAACATCAGATCAAATACCGCATCTGTGTCCAATGCGTCTGAGGTTCCTGTGATATTTGCGCCCGGTGCGTCGTTACCTGCCACAAGTCCGGCGCTTTCCGGATCGGATACTGCGGAAAATACAACCGGGATCTGATTATCTTCTGTCGCGTTCTGCATGATCATAGCTGCCGGAGTCGCGATCGGAATGATCACATCCACATTATCTGCAACGAGTTCTGTTGCGATCTGATTTAATGTCGTGGAATCTGCCTGACCATTGAAGGTGTAATCGCCGTAATCAAACGTTACTCCAAGCTCCTCGCCTTTTTTATCAAGCTCTGCTTCGATCGCTGATTCGATCTGATTTAAGGACGCATCATCCACATACTGAACGATACCGACCTTATAGGTTGCTCCGGAGGCTGCCTCCGTGCCATCTGTCGTTTCTGCCGCACTCTCTGTCTGTGCATCGGTTGATGCGGTGTTCCCTGCTGTGGAAGTGGTATCCTTGGTGCTTCCACATCCTGCCATAGACATTACCATTGCTGCTGCAAGAACTGCTGTCAAAACTTTCTTTTTCATAATAATTCCTCTCTTTCTGCCGGATTTCTCCGGACTCCTCTGCTGCTGCTGTTTTTCAGGTTCCCATGCCTTTTCCATGAAAAAACCGCCTCAAGCTAATGCTTGAGACGGTAATAAAATCTTATTATCGCGGTACCACTCAAATTGACGAACGTCCACTCACTCATGTACTGGCATACACGCCGAACTGGTAACGGGTTCGGATCCCCGTCGGCCTCTACGTTAAACTTCGAAGCCGCCCTCAAAAGTCCATTCAATTAACTACCTGCTGTCTCCATCCCACCACCGGAGACTCTCTGAATGCATTTCGCTAACCTACTACTCTTTTTCAACGGTTTTTCTATGAATCATACTTTACTACTTTCCAGTGTTCCTGTCAAGAAGTTTCTTTCGAGATTTTTAAAATCTGCTTCTCTTATGAGAAATAAACCAGTTCGTCTTCCGGTTTCTCCGCAGGTTCAATGGATACCGGATATAACACCGGCCCTTTTCCCCGGTATTCTTTCGCGAACTCCACTTTCACCTTTGCAGTGATCGTGATCCATGATTTATGCGCGATCTCATCCGCCTTCGGATATTTGCATTTAAACCCTACAAACTGGATATCTGCCGCGCAACAGGTCATCGCGAAACGTCCCGGTACGAACATGCCTTTTTTGCGCATCTTGTCCGGATTGTATACAAGCGCAAGGAATTTCACAGTCTTGCCATCGTAACGCTTTGGATTGTCCATCGCGTCCAGATACCACAGACCATAATCCGCATCACTCAGATCGATAAAATCCTGTGTGATGTCGTATGGAAGTTCCTCATTATCGCCCTCATCGATCGTGCCGTCCGCACGTTCATATACGATCTGCGCTTTCCGGTTCAACGCTTTTACGGAACGCCGGAACTTGCCCTTTGGTGTATTATCATCACAGCGGTTAAAGATCACGACATCCGCTTTAAACAGCTGCTCCATGATCATGGAACGCATATTCGCAAGATACATCTCATAGGTCGTTGCATCCACGGTAGCGAGTGACTGAACGATCATCCAGCCATCCGGCAGCTTGGTCTCCAGGATCTTTGCCATTTCCCAGGTTCCGTTGTATTCCATAAACACCTGTTCCGGCAGATACTGAAGATTTACATTATGAAGCAGTTCTTCCGTGAAATCTTCCTCTTTCTCGATCATAAGAAGCTTCGCGTTGATGGTCTTTAACTTTGCCTCATCATACTCCACATCTCCATCTTCGCAGGCAATGATAAGCGTCTTTGCCCCGTTGCCAAAGTCCTGATCATACAGTGTTTCATTTACCAGCGTTGTCTTTCCGCTGTCCATAAATCCGGTAAATAAATATACTGGTATTTCTTCCAAGGCAGGCGCCTCCCTTCTTTTCATTTCCTTATACTAATTCAAACAGTTCTTCTAATTTGTCCTCTTTTAAGTCAGTTCCGATCACGCAGAGACGTCCGGTGTAATCCGGTTCACCCTCACGCAGTTCGTACTCGCCGGAAACCATGTCAAAGTAGATCCAGGAACCGTCTGTGGATTCTACCATACCCTTCGCACGCAAGATAACGCCGTACTCTTCGGTGTCCACAAATTTCTTCAGTGCATTTTCAATGACAGACTTCTCGTATTTATGCGGAGTTTCCCTGCCCCAGCTTGTAAATACATCATCCGCATGATGATGGTGATGATGTTCGTGATCATGGTCGTGGCAGCCGCAGGTGCAGTTCTCGCCATGCTCGTGATGATGTTCATGCTCTTCATGGTCATGGTCATGATGATCGTGCTCTTCATGTTCGTGATCATGATGGTCATGTTCCTCGTGGTCATGATCATGATGGTGATGTTCATGCTCATGTTCTTCTGCCTCTTTGGCATGACGCTCCTCTGCAAGGAGTTCCATCTCAAGGGTATCCTGTCCTTCCATTGCCTTTAAGATCTGCTCGCCGGAGATCTTGTCCCAGTCTGTTGTGATCACAGCCGCTTTCGGATTCAGATTCTGGATCTGCTTTACGCAGAATTCAAGCTGTTCCGGTGTTGCGTTCTGTGTTCTGCTCAAAATAACAGTGGTCGCAAACTCGATCTGGTTATTGAAGAACTCACCAAACGCTTTCATCTGCTTGGATGCCTTTAAGGAATTGACTACGGTTACAAGCGCATTCAGTTTTACATCCTGCTCTTTCTCAATGTCGATCACGGATTTCATAACATCCGAAAGTTTTCCAACGCCGGACGGCTCGATCAGGATACGGTCCGGATGATATTTTGTGATCACCTCATTCAGGTTTTTACCGAAATCTCCTACCAGGGAACAGCAGATGCAGCCGGAATTCATTTCGCTGATCTGGATACCGGAATCCTTTAAGAATCCGCCATCGATACCAACTTCACCGAACTCGTTCTCGATTAAGACGATCTTCTGTCCGTGAAAGACTTCGTCGATCATCTTCTTAATAAATGTGGTCTTTCCTGCTCCAAGGAACCCGGAAATAATGTCAATCTTTGTCATAATATATCAATCTCCTTTTTTTACGGTTCTCCGCCGCTTCAATCCATTAACGAAAGGGTACACTTTCCCCGCCCTTTTTATTCATCACATGAAATCATAAGCCCAACTGTCATTTCTGTCAAGTTTCCGAAAAGTAAAAAACTTCTCAACTTCATGAAATTTTTATAAACCGCTTACCGGCACAAAATCGCCGCGGTCTACCACGAGTTCATACCCGATGCTCTCCATGCGGCGGTTTAAGCATCCCCGGCACTCAGCCGCCTCGTCTCCGGTGCAGATCTTATTGTCGTAAAGCTCATATTTTTTTCGTACACCGACCGGAGAAAGGTTCGGCATGACCACATTTGCCCCGGCGAGGATCCCTTGTTCCCTGCCGGTCGGCGCTATGGTACCAAGCGCTGTTGTCGCCGGAAGCAGCAGATTCGGGATCAAAAGCCGAAGCAGCCCAAGCAGAAACAGCGTAAGCTCCAACGTTCCCGCCTGTTCTTCCCGAAACGGCGTATCATGATGCGGGATGAACGGACCGATGCCTACCATCTGCGGCTGCAATTTTGTAATAAACAGCATATCCTCCGCAAGTGTCTCATAAGTCTGTCCAGGTGAACCCACCATAAATCCGCAGCCCACCTGATACCCAATCTCTTTCAGATCATAAAGACACTGTTTCCTGTGTTCTAAGGAAAGTTCCGCCGGATGCAGTTTCCGGTAATGGACCTCGTCCGCGGTCTCATGGCGCAGCAGATAACGGTCTGCCCCCGCGTCAAAATATTTCTGATAGCTCTCGTAACTTTTTTCCCCGATCGACAAGGTAACCGCACAGTCCGGATACGCCTCTTTTATGGTGCGCACAAGACAGACAATATCTTCATCCTTATATGCCAGATCCTCACCGCCCTGCAGCACAAAGGTACGAAATCCCAGCTCATACCCGCTCTTTGCGCAGGATAAGATCTGTTCGGTCGTAAGGCGGTAACGCTCCGCATTCGGATTGCTCTTTCGTATCCCGCAGTAATAGCAGTCGTTCCGGCAGATGTTTGTAAACTCAATCAGCCCTCTCGTGTATACACAATTCCCGAAATATTTCTGCTGCTGCTTTCTCGCGCAGGAAAACAGATATTCGGCATCCTCTTCCGTCCGGTGTCCGAGCAGAAATACCCATTCCTCTTTCTTTAGCGCATGCTCCTTATTCAATTTATCGATCAACTCATGTACTGTCTGCATTTTTCTTCCTTTTCTTACTCCGACAGCTTGGAATATACTGTCTTTGCGTTGATTCCTTTTAACATTCCGATCTTTCCCGACAGAGAACTGATCACATCCGCCGGTGCGTCGATCGCTACGCTGATCAGGGATATGTTCCGCTTCTGATACGGGATTCCCATCCGCCCGATAATATATTCGCTGTACTTATGTAAGATCCGGTTCAGTTCCTCCACATGCTCCGGGTTTTCCACGACGATAGCAATGATCGCGATCCTTGTATCCATCACTCATTCCTCCGGTATCGTTATTTTGTCCAGTATGCCGTTCAGATAGGCGATCACGATCCCGTAATTTGACATCGGTACTTTCTGTTCCTTTGCCTGCAGGATCCGTGACATCACATATTTGCGGTTAAACATACAGGCTCCGCACTGGATCACAAGATCATAAGACGAAAGATCTTCCGGGAAATCCGAACCGCTCACAATGTCGATCCCAAGTCCGCTGCCCACTCTCTTTCTTAAGAAACGCGGCAGCTTCTCTCTTCCGATATCTTCTTTGAGCGGCGCATGCGTACAGCACTCGGCGATCAGCACTTTTGAATCTTCGGTCAGCGCTTCGATCTTCTTTGCGCTTTCCACATAATAATGAATGTCTCCCTTATATGCGGCGAACAGCGTGGAAAACGAGGTAAGGCTGCTCTCCTCCGGCTTCTTTTCATAAACCGTTTTGTAAACCTGGGAATCCGTGATGATGAGCTTCGGCGGTTTTGCCATAGCCTCCAGTGCCTGTTCCATCTTATCGGTCGTTGCGCTCATGACCAGACATTTTTTATCTAAAAGTTCCCGGATCGTCTGTACCTGCGGCAGGATCAGCCTGCCCTCCGGTGCCTGGATATCCTGTGGCATGACGAGCAAAACCGTATCGCCCTCGGAAACCAGACCACCCGTGATGAACCGTTTTTCTGCCGCCGACGGCGATACTTCGACCAGACGGTTTTTTAATTCTTCAATGCCTTCACGCTTTCGGGCACTAAGGCAGAGCACCGGCGCGTGAAGCTGCTCCTCCACCCGCTGTTTTAACTTTGGAACATTCTCCAAAATATCTGTCTTATTGATGACCGCAACGACCGGTGTCTGCATTTTTTTGAAAAATTCATACCAGCCGATCTCTTTTTCCATGTCATCATCCTGAAACAGGATAACCGCGATATCTGTCTTTTCCGCCGCCTTTTTGGTCAGCTCCACACGCTTTTCTCCAAGCTCTCCGATATCATCAAAACCTGCGGTATCGACGAGCACACACGGTCCGATCCCATGGATCTCCATGGATTTTTTTACCGGATCCGTCGTTGTTCCGCTCACTTCGGAAACAATGGAAATTTCCTGATTTGCCAGGGCATTGATAAGCGATGACTTTCCACTGTTCATTTTTCCAAAGAAGCCGATGTGTGTCCGGTTTGCTGTTGGTGTCTGATTTAACGTTGCCTGCATATCTTTTTCCTCCTAAGTCTTCTATCCCACTTAGTATATATAGAAAATACCTGTGTCCAAAAAGGGCACAGGTATCAAATACCTTTCCCGCAGACGCATCTTAGGGTCAGATTTTTTTACATTTTATCCGGTGCGCTGAAACCGAGTACATCGATACAGGTTTCAAGCACACGCTTTGTCAGCTCTAAAAGTCTGATATAGGAAGCCTGAAGTGTCACATCTTCTTCTGCCATGATTTTGGTATTGTGGTAAAAATGATTGAACGCATTTGCCACATCATAGATATAGGCACACACTTTATGCGGTGCTGTCTCCTCAAACGCATTTTCCATCATCGCATTGAATCTGCTGATCTCAAGCATCAGCGCTTTTTCATCTTCAGAATGCGGCGGCAGGATCTTCGCTCCGTCCGCGCTCTTTCCGGCATCTTTGTATTTGTTTAAAATGGACTTGATACGGACGATCGTATAAAGGATATAGGGTCCCGTATTTCCTTCAAAAGAAGTAAACCGTTCGATATCAAAAATATAATCCTTGGAAGCCTGATTGGAAAGATCTCCGTATTTGACCGCTGAGAGCGCAACGATCTTCGCTGTCTTTCTTGCTTCCTCATCGGTCATATTCTGATTGTCACGGATCTTATTATACATTTCCTCATTGATCTCGGAAAGCAGTACTTCCAGGCGCATTACGCCGCCCTCTCTGGTCTTGAAAGGCTTTCCGTCTTTTCCGTTCATGGTACCAAATCCGAGGAATTTTAACTCTGTTTCCGGTTTGACGAGTCCTGTCTTTCTCGCACAGCGGAATACCTGGGTAAAATACAGTTCCTGACGCTTGTCCACCACATAGATGAGCATGTCCGGATCATAGTCTTTCATACGCCATACGATCGTTGCAAGGTCGGTCGTATTGTAGAGTGACGCACCGTCTGATTTTAAGATCATGCACGGCGGAACTTCCTTGGTATCACTTTCCTCTTTGACATCCACGACCAGCGCACCGTCACTGATATAGGCAAAGCCGTCCTCTTTCATTTTCTTCACCATATCCGGGATATACGGCTGTGCGTCGGATTCCCCTTTCCAGAGCTCAAAAGACACATTTAAGTTCTCATAATTGCGCTTTAAGTCTGTGACTGACACGTTTAAAATATGGGAAAGCAGTGCCTGATATCCCTTTCTTCCATGCTGCAATTCATACGTTGCCTGCATGGCCGCTTCCTTATAAGAAGCATCCTCTTTGGACTTTTTGCTTGCCGTCGGATAGATCTCTTCCAGTTCTGAGATCGTAAACGGTGGCTCTGCCGGATATTCTCCGCTGTAGTTTTCATCAAAATATACAAGCTCCGGTCTGCGCAGTTTTAACTCCGTGATAATGAGTCCCATCTGCAGTCCCCAGTCACCGAGATGCACATCCCCGATAATATGATGTCCCATAAATTTTCCGATGCGTTTGATGCTCTCTCCGATCACCGCGGAACGCAGGTGTCCGACATGAAGCGGCTTCGCAACGTTTGGTCCGCCGTAATCAATGATGATTGTTTTCGGCTCCTTTGCCTCTTCACAGCCGAGACGCACATCTGCATCCATGTCATTCATGAACTCTGCGACAAACGCGTCGCAGAGTTTTAAGTTCAAAAATCCCGGTTTTACCGCTTCCGCCATGGAAAACACCGGATTCTCCTTTAATTTTGCCGCAACTTCTTCCGCAATGATAAGCGGTGCCTTTTTATATTCCTTAACCGCTGCCATTGCCCCGTTACACTGATACTCACAGAGATCCGGCCGGTTTGACAGCGTGACCTTTGCATATTTTTCATCATATCCACAGGCGGTAAAAGCTGTTTTTACTTCGTCTGTGATCCTATCCAAGATTTTTTTCATATTCTTTTCCTCTCCGTACTGAAACGATGTCATTTAACGCTTATTATAATACGAAACAAAAACGGTTGCAACTTGAATTTCAGGCAAAAAAGTGCTCCGCCACAAAAAACGTGCCGACTGCCCGCGCGCTTCCGGTCAGATACATCGTAAGGTCCTCCTTTGTCTCCACAAGCAGGGTTCCCCCCGGCATCTCCACGAAAACCGTGCGGTCGGTAAGCCCCATACGGTAAGATGCTGCCGCTGCCGCACAGGCTCCGGTCCCGGACGCGAGGATGTAACCGGTTCCCCGCTCATAGATCTCGATTTTGATATGCGCGCGGTCAACGACACGGCACAGCTGCAAATTCATACGGTTTGGGAAACGCGCCGCGTGCTCTACATAGGGTCCCAGTTCTCTTGCCCGTCCACCGGAGACATTCTCCATCATAATGACGCAGTTCGGGTTTCCCACCGATACACAGGTTGCATTATAAAGTTCTCCGTGAAATAGAAGCGGCAGGTTTACGATCTCATCCTCCACACCAGTGACCGGGATCTTTTCGCAGGCAAACACCGGCTTCCCCATTTTCACACGCATCCTACCATCTTCAAGATATACGACCTCATTCTCCCCTGCTTTACTGTAGAGGCGCACCTTCTTTCCATGGATGCAGCCCGCATCCCGCAGATATGCCGCAAAAATACAGGCTCCGATCCCACTGCGTTCCGCCTCACTGCCATCCGGATTAAAAATACGGAAAAAGATCTTCTGATTGGCATAAAGTGGGCCGTACAAAATTCCATCCGCCCCCACGCCAAAATTTCTGCGGCAGAGCATTTTGATCTGATTTTCTTCCAGCTTCAGTTCATTTCTGTTTGGATCCAGAATCAGGTAGTCGTTTCCGACTCCTTCGTATTTTTGCATTGTAAGCATACTGTTTTCCCCGCATCGACCCCTTTTTATATCATATGCCGGAACCAAAAAACAGGAACCGCAAACGCGGTTCCTGCCACTTACTGTATTGTGCTCAGCCCATTCCGGACTGGGTGATCTCTATGCTCTTATGCAGTGCTTCCTCTTTTTCTTTTAAGATCTTCTCGATCTGCTCCTTTGCCGCCTCATCATCCACCGGCTTCGTTCCGTATTCCCCGGAATAAGAACCCGTTGACGCGTTAAAGGTCGCTTCTTTCTCTTCCTGCTTTTTCAATTCCGCTTCGACTTCTTTCGCCTTTATGGCTTCATCCTCTGCCGCCTCAGCATCCAGCCGCGCAATGATCTGTTTTGCCGCCTCTTTTTCCTCACTTGAGAGCCCCGCAAACGCGTCCTTTTTTTCTTCTACCGGAACCATATTTACATTCCACCATTTAATAATGCTGTTTTGCATCTTTTCTCTTTTATTTCTCTCATCAATTAAATCTTTCATCTTTTATCCCTGCTTTTCTTTTTCTCTCAAGTTGCGTTCTTTTGGGCTTTCCTTACACTTTTCCCATCTTAGCATATTTTTTCCAAAAAAAGAAGTTCTATTTTGCATAAAAAATATCTTCTTCGCACACCCTTTATATATCAGCAATCGATTCGGAGGTATTTTTCATGGCTGTTTATAAAGTAGAAATCTGTGGTGTCAATACCGCAAAGCTTCCCATTCTGTCAGAAGATGAAAAAACAGAACTGTTTTCCCGCATCAAACAGGGCGACCGTTTTGCCAGGGAACAATACATCAAGGGAAATCTCCGCCTCGTTTTGAGCGTGATCAAACGCTTTGCAAACAGTAACGAAAATGTGGACGACCTCTTCCAGATCGGCTGCATCGGTCTTATGAAATCCATTGACAACTTTGACGACTCCATCGGTGTCAAATTCAGTACCTATGCCGTTCCCATGATCATCGGCGAGATCCGCCGCTATCTGCGGGATAACAACAGCATCCGCGTCAGCCGCTCGCTGCGCGACATCGCCTACAAAGCCATCCACGCCAAGGAACTGCTCACCCGCACTTCCATGCAGGAACCTACGCTTGAGGATATTGCAAAGGAAACCGGCATCGACAAAGACGATATCCTCTTTGCGTTAGACGCGATCCAAAGCCCGGTCAGCCTCTACGATCCCGTCTACACCGACGGCGGCGATGCCCTCTATGTCATGGATCAGATCAGTGACAAACATAACCGCGAAGACCGCTGGGTGGAAAGTCTGTCACTGAACGATGCCATGAAACGTTTAAACACGCGCGAACATCACATTATAAAGCTTCGCTTTTTTGAAGGGAAAACCCAGATGGAAGTTGCGGAAGAGATCCACATCTCACAGGCTCAGGTCAGCCGCCTTGAAAAATCCGCCTTAAAAAGCATGAAGACCTACCTGGCTACCGATCCCATTTGTCGCAAAGTGCCGTGATCTGATCCGCGAATTTTGCGAGATCTTTGTTCGCCAGTCCCTCGTTTTTGTTAATAACCGTAAGCAGTCTCTGTCCGGCTGCAAGCAGTCGCGCGAATACATTGGAGGAAGCATGGTTGGTTGCTTTTTCCTTTTTCTTAATCTGATCTCTGCTTCCCTCTTTGATGCAGGCGCCGGTCGCCAGATCATAGATATCTCCGCTGTACGGTGCTGTCGCGTCATACCCCAGTTCTTCCCGCAGGTGCGCCGCAAAGGAATCGCACACTGCATCGTCTCCATGCACGATAAACACCTTTTTCGGCGGATGTTCCGCAAAGGATGCCGCCCACTTTGTCAGATGATCCTTATCCGCATGCCCGCTGATGCCCGGCAGATTTTCAATCTTTGCGTGTACCTCGATCGACTCACCGAACAGCTTTACTTCTTTCGCACCGTTTAAAAGATGAAAGCCAAGTGTTCCGGGTACCTGATAACCCACGAACAGGATCGTGGATTCTTTTCTCCAGAGATTGTGTTTCAGATGATGGCGGATACGACCCGCCTCACACATACCGGACGCCGATATGATAACAACCGGCTTCTGGATAAAATTGATCATCTTTGACTCTTCACTCGTGACTGCGGTCTTAAGCCCCGGAAATCCGATCGGGTTAATGCCCTGTCTGACGAGTTCTAATGCTTCCTCATCAAAACACTCCGCAACACTCTTATGGAAAATATTGGTTGCCTCTACCGCAAGCGGGCTGTCAATATATACTTCAAAGTTTTCAAATTCCGGGAGCAGATGCTCTGTTTTGATGCGCCGCAGGAAATATAACATCTCCTGGGTACGTCCAACGGAAAACGCCGGGATCACAAGATTTCCTCCCCGGATAAATGTGTCCTTGATCACGCCCGCAAGCGCGGATGCGTAATCCGGCGGAATGGTATGGTTTTTATCGCCATAGGTTGATTCCATCACAACATAATCCGCATCTTTTAAGCAAACCGGTTCTTTGATGAGCGGATGATTTCCGTTTCCGATATCCCCGGAAAAAACAAGTTTCTTTTCCTCTCCATCCTCCCGGATCCAGATCTCGATACTGGATGAGCCGAGCAGATGACCGGCATCTACAAAACGGATCTTCAGATCATCCGTGACCTGCACCGGCGTCTCATAAGCACACGGAACAAAATGTTCGAGCACCCCCTGTGCGTCATCCATATTGTATAACGGTACAACCTCCGGTTTTCCTGCTCTTTTTGCTTTCCGGTTGCGCCATTCCGCTTCAAACATCTGGATATGCGCACTGTCCTTTAACATGATATTACAAAGTTCACAGGTTGCCTGCGTTGCAAATATCTTTCCACGGAATCCATGGCTGTATAAAAGTGGCAGAAGTCCCGAATGATCGATATGCGCATGCGTCACAAACACATAATCGATCTCTGCCGCATTGACCGGTATCTCCTGATTCACATACAGATCCGGTCCCTGCTCCATTCCACAGTCTACCAGAAAATGTGTATTTCCAAACGAAACAAAATGACAGCTTCCCGTTACTTCATGTGCCGCGCCTAAAAATTCTATTAACATAGCCACCATCTCCTACCAGTTTTGATACTGTTATTTTACCACATTTTATCCAGTTTATATATAGTTTTTCCCGTTTTTTTATTCAAATCGCACAATTTCTTTTTTGAGACGTTTCATGATCTTTTTCTCCAGTCTCGAGATATAAGACTGGGAGATCCCCATGCGGTCGGCTACTTCTTTCTGCGTCATCTCCTCTCCTCCCGCGGTATTTAACCCAAAACGCATTTCGATGATCATGCGCTCTCTCCCCGAAAGTTTTTCGATCGCTTTTCCGAGCAGTTTCCGCTCCACCTCATTTTCAATATCCTTCGAAATAAGATCCTCATCTGTTCCAAGGATATCGGAAAGCAAAAGCTCGTTTCCATCCCAGTCCACGTTGAGCGGCTCATCGATCGAAACCTCCAGTTTTGTCTTGCTGCTGCGCCGCAGGTACATCAGGATCTCATTTTCGATACAGCGGGACGCATAGGTCGCAAGCTTGATGTTTTTGCCGGGATTAAATGTATTGATCGCCTTGATCAGGCCGATCGTCCCGATGGAGATCAGATCCTCCACGCCGATTCCCGTATTATCAAATTTTTTCGCTATGTAAACAACCAGACGCAGATTGTGTTCGATCAGGCATTTCCGCGCCTCTCCGTCCTCTTCCCCCAGATTTTCGATACACTCCGCTTCTCTTTTCGCATCCAACGGTGCCGGCAGCACCTCCGCGCCTCCGATATAATGAACATCATTTTCCCGCCGAAACATCAGACTGTACAACGACGGCATGATCTTTAACTGGAAATGCTCCGGTATGCTCACTTTAATATACATATCCCTCTCTCCTTAACCTCTTAAATTTTTTTCATTTAAGAGCATATGATATCCGGTGCCCGAAAAAAGTTCCTTTCTTCCCAGTCCCAGGACCACCGGGCACACCTCGATCTGCTCCTTTCTTTTGCGGATTATCATTTTTTCTGCGGTAATCACAGTGATCCATCCGTTTTCTTTTCCCAGTGAATGAAACGGGATCAGCCTCTTACGCATCTGTTTTTCTTCCATGAGCGGCCGGATCATTTCCTCATCAATGATCTGAACCGGTTCTTTTACATAGGGATCTGTCAGTAAATTTCCCGAATCATAATACGCCGCCACTTCTAACTCCCGGTCATCCTGACAGATCTTTACTTCGTATACCTTCCCTTCTATCCTGCGGTAACGTTCCACGACACACAGCCCAAATACACCGATTGTCAGCACACCCAGAAGACAGAGCACAAAATGCCGTCCCCTGCCAATTCCGTAATACAGCCACTGCATCGCCCCTCCGAGCAGGATCATTGCCAGATAAGAGATGATCCAGTCTTCCAGCAGGTGCTTCCCCTTCTTTTCCCCAAACGCAAAAACAAGCATCAGCGGATTCAGTATAAAATGGATGACCATCTGATAAAGCAGATAATCGGACATCCACAGAAAAAGTACCGCACTGACCACCGCGCCAAGCACACTCGCAAGAAACAAAACGCCAAGCCGCGCTTTCCGGTGCAGGATCTCATCTGTGAACATCAGTACCAGAAAATCCATCAGACCATTCGTCATCACAAACGCATCTATGTAGAACTCATATTGCACGTTTCCCCTCCTGCCCTTTCTTTTTTGCTCCTTTATTATAGAAAAAACAGCCTGTTTATTTTGTCAAAAGCCCTACCTGTCTTTTGGTATCTTATCTGCAAAAACGGACATTTTTTCGCATGAAGTAAAAAAAGAACCTTCAGAATCAATCTGAAGGCTCTTATATCCTGTCCGTACATTTCGTACTGCTTATTTTCTTGTATTCTTTAAAAATTCCGGGATCTTGATATCCTTTTCCTGAACCGTACTCTCCGGACGTTTCGGCTTCTGGATTCCACTCATAAATCCACCTGCAGGAGCGGTTGTCGTTCCACCTGCTGCTGTCGCGCCGCTTACCGGTCTGGTTCCAAGTCCGCCTGTCACCGGTCTGGCAGATGGCTTGCTGGACGCATATTTGAGTCCCATACCGGACATTCCGGTCATCATCTTAGGCGCCGGTGCTGCTGCTTCAAGTCCGGTCGCAATAACCGTAATGGTCGCTTCATCTGTCTTGGTCTCGTCATACTTCGCACCGAAAATGATATTCGCGTCATCACCCGCAAGATCCTGAACATAGCTTGCAGCGTCATTTGCATCCATAAGAGAAATATCACCCGAAATATTGATGATAACATGAGATGCTCCGGTGATCGTTGTCTCAAGCAACGGACTCGCAACTGCAAGTTTTACTGCCTCGATCGCCTTGTCATCACCCTTCGCCATACCGATACCGATATGTGCAAGTCCCTTATCCTTCATAACGGTCTGTACATCCGCGAAATCCAGATTGATCAGTGCCGGCAGATTGATCAGGTCGGTAATTCCCTGCACTGCCTGCTGTAATACCTCGTCTGCTTTCTTTAACGCATCCGGCATGGTTGTTCTGCGGTCTACGATTTCAAGCAATTTATCATTCGGGATCACGATCAGTGTATCTACGCTCTCTTTTAAACGTTCAATTCCGGAAAGCGCATTGACCATACGCGTTTTTGCTTCGAATTTAAACGGTTTGGTCACAACACCAACGGTCAGGATACCCTGCTCCTTGGCAATCTTGGCTACCACCGGAGCTGCTCCAGTACCGGTACCGCCACCCATACCACAGGTAACAAAGACCATATCCGCACCCTTAACCGCGTTCTCCAGATCTTCCGCATTCTCTTCCGCTGCCTTCTCACCAATCTCCGGCTGCGCACCCGCGCCAAGCCCCTTGGTCAGTTTTTCACCAATCTGAAGCAGAGTAGGTGCCTTGCAGAGATTCAACGCCTGTTTATCCGTATTAATACCAATGAACTCCACGCCACCGATATTTTCATCAATCATCCGATTGACCGCATTGTTTCCTGCTCCGCCAACGCCTATCACAATAATTTTGGCATTGGAATCTGTTTCTGTAGTTTTTATTTCAAGCAAGGTAGTTCCTCCTTCTCTCCCTTATAAACTTCTGTCAAATAACCCTTAAATCTAATCATATATTCTATAATATAATTTTTATAAAAAATAATCAACCTTATTTTTCGAAAAATCAGAATTATTTTATTCATTTTTTACAAATGTAATATCACTGGTCTCCTCTGTCCAGCTTTCCATATGTAAAACGCCGTTCATTCCGGCAATACTCGGATAAATGTAGGACATCCGGCTGATCTTTTCCGTCATGTTATCGGAATTGCCGAGCATGACCGCCACGTTGCCGTAATAGAGCGTGATCTGCTTTTGCGCATCGTAATTGATGGTATCCGGTATCATCTCGTATTTTTTTAACGTCTGCGTCACCGTAAGCAGCGTCTTTAACGCCTTTTTATCGTCAAACGACAGTTTTTCATACAATACCACGTCGCTGCTGGACAATCCCGTGATCTTCGGAACACCCTCGATCACCCGCGACGAGGTCTCTTCCACAAAACCATCTTTATCAAAATAAGCGTTTTTTCCGATAGAATCTATGTAGAGATAACCGAGCAGTCCTTTTTCGTACACATGGATCTGTACGCTGTGCGGATTTTTTAACGATACTTCCATAGTGTCTACAAACGGGACCTCATCCGCTCTGCCGAACTTGTATTTTAAGTAAACATACAGTGAATTCCAGGAATACGCGTCATTTAAGATACTTGCCTCAATCTGCTCATCCGGATAGAGTTCATTTCCTTTTACTTCCACCTGTTTTACCGTAAAAAGCTCTGTCACCACAAAACCGGCGATCACCAGGATCAAAAGGAAACTTAACAGGACGATCGTCTTTATTTTCTTTCGTTTTTTCTTTTTTCTCTCATCACGAATCATGCTTTCACGCCTCTAATTTTATTCCCCTTGACACACTGAGCGCTAACCCCATCTCCGATAACAGAAACAGAATGGAAGTTCCTCCATAACTGATAAACGGCAATGTAATACCGGTATTCGGGATCGTATTGGTTACTACGGCAATGTTTAAGATCACCTGGATCGCCACATGCGCCATGACCCCGACCACGATCAGCGCCCCGTAAAGATCCGGCGCATTGTTCGCAATGACCATAAAACGCCAGATCATAAGAAGGAACAGTAAGATCACGCAGATCGCGCCAAAAAGCCCCAGTTCCTCACAGATGATCGAAAAGATCATATCGTTCTGGGCCTCCGGAACAAACCCGAGTTTCTGCATACTCTCTCCGAGTCCTTTTCCAAAAAGGCCGCCGGAACCGATCGCGTACAAACCCTGAAGGGTCTGATATCCCTTGTCATAGTCTTCCGGATGCAGCCAGATCTTCAAACGCTCGGCACGGTAGCTCTCAAACATGATGAAAGCCGCGCCGAATCCGACACCCAGTCCTCCCATCAAAAAGAACTGCAGGTATTTCGGACTTGCAACAAATACCAGCGCTACCGCGATCCCGAGAATAATGATCGCGGTACTTAAGTTGTTGATCGCGACCACTGCGACGAGCGGAAGCACCATCACTACCACGCGTATTACGGTACTGAATTTTCCCATCTGCTTTGGCATACGGCTGATCATGGTCGCCAGGAAAATGATGACACAGAGTTTTGCAAAATCCGATGGCTGAAAGGACAATGGTCCTAAACGCAGCCATCGTTTGGAACCGTTTACGGTGGTTCCGATAAAGATAACGGAAACACAAAGAGCAAGCGCAAGCAGATAGGCTGCTTTTCCGAAACGCATCCAGACGTGGTAATCGATGTTTGCGATCATTCCCATCGCGATCAGACCGAGCACCGTTGCAAACAGCTGTTTTTTCAGATAAAAAGCCGCGTCTCCGAACTTCACCTCTCCATTGTAGGAACTGGTACTGTAAAGCATAACAAGTCCGAAACACACCAGAAATATGATAATAAATAAAAGGCTGTAATCAAAATATTTAATTGGCTTTTCCCGCTTTGCCCCCTGCCTTTTACTCATCTGCTCACTCCTTTAAGTTTCTTACGATCTCTTTGAAGATATCACCACGCTGCTCGTAGCTTTTGAACATATCCCAGCTTGCGCAGGCAGGTGACAGTAAAACGGCATCTCCATCCTTCGCGTTGTCATAGCAGATCTGTATTGCTTCTTCCAGAGAGTCCGCAAACACAATATCATAAAATCCGCACTTTTTCGCAGCAGCGGCGATCTTTTCCTTTGTGGCACCAATAAGGACAAGTTTCTTTACTTTTCCATCAAACGCCTGGATCCACTCGTCATACTCAGACTGCTTATCATAGCCGCCGCCGATCAGAAGGGTCGGGCGGTTCATCGCGCGGATCCCCTGGATCGCCGCATCCGGATTTGTTCCCTTGGAATCGTTATAAAATTTCACGCCGCGTTTTTCTGTCACATATTCAATTCTATGCTCCACCGCCTGAAATCTGACCAAAACTTCCTTTATCTTTTCAAGCGGAACACCAAAGCCAGCCGCCATCGCCGTTGCCGCCATCACATTTTCATAATTGTGTTTCCCGAGGAGATTCAGTTCCTCCACATTGCAGATGTGTTCTGCTTTTCCGTCCACTGCCCGGCAGATATCGGTTCCGTCCAGATAATAACCGTTTTCCAGCTTTCTGGCACTGCTGAAGTAGATAACTTTGGTCTGAAGACCGGCTCCAAACTCACGGAGCACTTCATCTTCATAGTTGAGCACGCAGATATCATCCGCAGTCTGATTTTTTGTAATGCTCTCTTTCGCCGCAATATAGTTTTCCATCGTATGATGACGGTTCAGATGATCCGGCGTAATATTTAAGATCGCAGATACTTCCGGTCTGAATTCGACCGCCGTCTCTAACTGGAAGCTGCTGATCTCCGCAACCGTCACAGTCTCCTCTGTCGTATCCGCCGCAACGCTTGTATACGGGATCCCAATATTTCCGACTACTTTTACATCGGAAAAATAATTTTTCATGATCTCGCCAAGCAGCGCTGTCGTAGTGGTCTTTCCGTTCGTTCCCGTGATCGCGAGGATCTTTCCCTTCGCGCACTGATAAGCCAGTTCGATCTCACCGATGATTGGGATCTTTTTGTCGCGTATCGCATTCACCATCGGAAGATCCGTCGGTACGCCAGGGCTTAACACTACAAGATCAAGCTTCTCCATCACGCTTTCCGGCAGTTCTCCGAGCACGATCTCCGCATCCGAAAATGCCCCGGACTTTTCCTTTACCTGCTCCTCTTTTAACTCTTTATTTCCATCAAAGATGATTAAATCCACCTGTTTTTTCTGTAATAATTCTGCTGCGGCCACGCCACTTTTTCCTGTTCCTACGATCAGGACTTTCTTTCCTGTAAATTCCATGTTTCTTCCTTTCTGCTTCCCTATATCAAAGCGCAAGCAATGCGATCATGCATAAGATAGCGGTCGTAATGGAAAATACCGCTACGACCTTTGTTTCCGACCAGCCACCAAGCTCAAAGTGATGATGGATCGGTGCCATACGGAAAATACGTTTTCCGCCGGTCTTTTTAAAATAAGTGACCTGAATGATCACTGATAATACCTCGATCAGATAGATAAATCCGACGATCAGGATAAACAGCGGCATCTGCAGCATATACGCAGTTCCCGCAACAAATCCGCCGAGCGCCAGAGATCCGGTATCTCCCATAAAAATGCTTGCCGGATAAACATTAAACAGTAAAAAGCCAAGCAGTGCGCCGACAACCGCGCAGGTGATCGGCTCGATCCCGCTTTGGGTTCCAACCGCCACAACGCTGAAGAACGTCGCAACCATGACCGTTACGCTCGATGCCAGACCATCTAATCCATCTGTGAAATTCACGCCATTTACGGTTCCGATCACCGCAAAAAACAAAAGCGGTACCGCCACCCAGCCAAGATCCAGATATTTGCCACCGCTAAACGGAATCAGCATCTCAAGTGACACGCCGGACACTTTGATCATGTACACTGCAAACACCGCGGTCACAACGATCTGCAGGATCATTTTCTGCCACGCGAGCAGTCCGTCGGAGCGACGCAGAACAACTTTTAAGTAATCATCTAAAAATCCGATGATCCCAAATCCGACCGTGAGAAACAGGATCGGAACGATCTTCGGATAATCCTTAATATAGATAAGGCTGGTAACTACGACCGCTGCAAGAATGATGATCCCGCCCATCGTCGGCGTTCCCATCTTCTTCTGATGCGATTCCAGTTCCTTTCGCTCGGTCTGACCAACCTTTAATTTTCTGAGAAACGGTATCACGACCGGTGCTAAGGCGGCACTGATCACAAATGCTATGATAACCGGTATTACTACTTGATACGACATAAAACTCACACCTCTTTATTGTACTCTTTTTGCCTTTTGTCCATGCTTCCTCAGTATACGTTATTTTATGTTATTGTGCAAGTGATTCTGTTTTTTCAATTTCCAGATAGGGCAGAATATTTTCAAAGACTTCTTTGCACACCGGAGCCGCGATCGTACCCCCATAATAAACGCCCTGCGGATCATTGATAATGACCAGACATAACACCGTCGGCTCCTCCGCCGGCGCAAATCCCAGAAACGACGAAATGTATTTGTGCGCGCTTCTTGGCAGGGTCTGCGATGTGGCTGTCTTTCCGCCGATCGCGTAGCCCTCGATCTTCGCATTCTTTCCACTGCCTTCTGAAACTACTTTTTCAAGCAGCGTCCGCATCGTCTTTGATGTTTCCTCACTCACGATGCCATCCACCTGGTCATACTGCAGGATTTCAACGTCCTCCCCATCCGGCGTCTGCACTTTCACGCCGAAATGCGGCGTCACTCTGCGTCCCCCATTTATAATAGAAGAAACTGTTGTCGCAAGTTCCACCGGTGTGATCTGAAATGACTGTCCAAACGACATGGTAGCAAGCTCCACCTGCCCGATATTATCCAGGGAATGCATGATCGTTGCCGCTTCTCCCGGCAGATCGATATTGGTTTTGGAAAGCAGCCCAAACTGTCTGAAATAGTGATAGAAATTGTCCGCGCCGAGACGCAGGCCCAGTTCCATAAAGACCGGGTTACCGGTAGGAATGAAAAAACAGACAGATCAAAAGTTTCAGCGCATCCGTTTTATCGTGTTTTACTGTGGTTCATTCACGACCCACTTTCCAGTATGCGTATTTCCGTTTCTCTGATACCGGATCCGGCCGGTTTTTTTCAGTTCTTTCACGCAGGTATTGACATAAGACGCGCTGACCCCTGCCTTTTCCGGGATTTCCTTTAGCATGATCTCCGGATCTTCTTTCCAGATCATCAGGATCTTTTGCTTTACCGCTTCCCTTCTTTTTTTTATATTGTTCTTATGCTCATAAGGGACGATGATCTTAAAAAAATTATCATCCGGTTCATCCCATGCTATCGTTTCACTGTATACTTTGAGCAGACTCAGCAATTTCGTTTTATCAAACACGATCTCAAGCGTCCCGTCCGGACAAACCCATATCTTGTTTATTCTTAAAATGAGTTCTTTTGTCTTCGCCCGGTCTACAATATCTCCCTCCAGTGCCTGTCTGATTTTTGCAAAACGCTCCTCATATCCATTATATTCCTGTGTCCCCGCATTTATGTCTGCTATTTTCTGTTCCAGCTTTTTTATCTTTTCAGACAGTTCGTCATGATATTTTTTGAAATCAGCATCTGTGATCACTTCATCCATCAGTTTATAAAACAGCACTTCGTTCTTTTTCTGCAAGTGTTCTATTTCTTTTTTTGCGCTTTCTTTCTCCGATCCGTGGTCGTACTGCCGGATCACTTTGCGGATCACTGCCAGTGCTTCCTCAATCATCCCTTCTTCTTTTCCAAACATCACCTCATACTGCTTTTTGCACGCACTCTGGATCGCATCTGTCACCACCTGTTCGATCACATTGATATTGTTGCAGCCATCGGGATTTTCTTCCGTCTTTCTTCCTGTTGTGATCGCCTTGGAGCACTTCCATTCCACCAGTTCTCCTATCTTTGAGTGAAATGTGGTTCGGTAATAAACCCTGCCACATGATTTACAGTATAGTTTGCCGGACAGTTCATGCAGCCCGGCCTTTGTCATATTTCTGGTATAATCAGAAAATGTATTTTTCTCTGTCCGCGCCAGCAGCATTTCGAGGAATTCTCTGTGATATGATGCATCTACGATCGGAGGCAGGGCATTCTGTACATAGATCCACTCCTGCTGCGGCACCTGATACCGCTTTTTTGCATTAAAATCGTACTCTGTCGTATGCAGTGTCACTGTTCCGTGCGCCCTTGTGGAATATAGCATTTTTCGCCACTGCACCGCGGAGATCCTCCTGCCGCTTTTCCCGCGCACGCCCCTCCCGTACATCTCATTGGCAAGGGAATAAAATCCTTTACCAGACTTTATGATCTCAAAAGCCTCCCGGTATGCCTCCGCCTCCGCCTCATTGATCACATACGCATCTTTCCCAACTTTATCCCATCCGAACATCTCCCTTGTGATGTTAAGCCCGGATCGCAGTGTCTGTCTCCTTTTGTGTGAGTTTCTAATTTTCTTCGACAGTTCACGGCTGAAATCTTCTGCCAGGATTGCCTTGATCCCGGTGATCAGGCTGTCATCCGGCGTATAAAATTTGTTATCTAAATATATGTACAGCTTTTTATGGCACTGCGTCAGCCGATCCAAAAACAGATACCAGTCTTTTGCCGAACGCATCAGGCGGTCAATGGATTTTATCATGACGATGTCGAAACCATCGCCCTCCATATCCGCAAGCAGCCGCTTATATTCCCTCCGCTTTTCACTCGTCGTCCCGGATTCCGATTCGATGTACTGGTCTACGATCTGCCAGCCGAGTTCCAACGCCTTTTCCCTGCTTTCCGCCGCCTGAATGCTCAAGGCATTGACCTGGGCTTCTTCTTCGGTGGAACAGCGGTTGTAGATTGCGACCCGTTCCTGCCGCATCATAATCTTTTACTTTCCGCACTGAGCAGCACACGCATCTTTCTGTTTTCTTCTTTTGTTAAAAGCCCGCGCTCTGTGAGAAGATCAAAAATACTTAACAGGATTCTTCTTTTTTCTTTTTCCATATGTCTTGCCTTTATTTTTTGTTTTAACATATGTAAGGAAAAAGGTATCCATGCATGAACTTTGGGGAGGGCGGTGGGTATGCCCGCACAGCCGACATCAAATAAAAAACAGGCACTGCATTTTTCTGCAATGCCCATTTATCTATGCTAAAACATAATTTTACTGCACCGGAAACTGTCCAAGATAATGTCCATCCCCTGTATCCATGCTATAATAGTAGGCTCCATCGGAGATCAGTCCTTTCGCCACCATTCCGTTCCAGTGGTAAAATACCACTCTGCCATATGGATCATACGAGAATCCGGTTGTAACCAGCGTTCCATTGCTGTTTGCGCAGCCGTAATCCATTCCGTTTGCAAACTGGAACCAGCCGTTTTGCTCCATCGCACCGTTGGCATTTAAATAATAGACCTTGTCTCCCACAAATGTGATCTGATCCTTATAAAGGTATCCCTGAGAATCAAAGTAACAGGTATATCCCACACTCGGGCAGAACTGGAAATTGGTAAACACTTCATGTCCCTCTGTATCGAGGTAAATGATGTGCTCGCCATCCGGATGATAAGTCAAACGATCCTTCATTGGTGTGCCATCTGCCTGAAGGTAATAAGTATACTGTCCATCAAATGCAAACTGATTTGTTTTCTTCTGTCCCTTCTCATCATAACAGTACAATTTTCCGTTTTCTGTATACCACCCTGCTGGATGAACATATCCAGGCGGATTTCCAAGAGAAATAAATGCACGTCCCACTTGCTTTGCATATTCCTCAGTCGTGGAACCTGTATAACCATAAAGTGTCACTGACATACAAGCTACAAACGCTCCATCCATCTGATAATTTGTTGAATATTCATAATCAGCTTTTACAGATTCACATCTATACGTTTTCAGTGCTGCATCTCCTGCAAAACACTCTTTTCCAACTTTAGTCACATTTTTTGGTACTGTAAAATTTTGTAACGCTTTACAATATGAAAACGCGCCATATTCTAATATTTGCACCGATTCCGGGATTATAACTGATGGTAATGTTTCACATCTACTAAAAGCGTATTTACCTATTTTTCTTAATTTTGTTCCTGTAAACTTTACACTAGTAAGTCTAGGACAATTTGAAAATGCATACTGTTCAATTTCCTCAACTGTAGATGGAATTGTTATACTTTTTAAAAATGGCATACTAGACAATAAATATTTCGGAATTTTTGTCATTCCCTCTGGAAGAACAACTGTTTCAAGCGAATTGCATCCAGAAAACGCCCCTCCTGATTCCTCTATTTTTACACTTTCTATCTTCACATACGATAATGATGTGCATCCATCAAACGCATCATTTTCCAATTTTGTTATATTGCTGGGAATAATCACAGAAGACAGCATCGTACAGTTCTGGAAAGCTCCTTCATTGATTGCAGTTAAAGTATCTGGAAAATCTATCTGCACAAGTGACTCGCATCCACCAAAGGCATACCTGCCTATTGTTGTTAATTTAGCCGGTAAATCTATTCTCGTAAGCGATCTGCAATCATCAAATGCCCTGGTTCCTATTTTTTGCATCTGAGATCCCTGTTCAAACTTTACCGATTTAATCTTATAATTCCATCGAAAAGCCTCCGCTCCTATTTCCGTTGCTCGTGCAGGAATCACAATATCCGATGCGCCTCCAATATAGCCTGTAATTGTTGTTCCATTCCAGTAAAAGTCCGCTTCAGGAGTCACCGTATCTGTACTTTCCCAATTCTCCTGTTCTGTACTTTCCTCTGCCATATCAGCAATGTTCTCTGCATCTACACTATTTTCCAGTTGTTCTTCCGTGTCCACGACTTCTTCCGCTTTTATAGAAAATACATTTACCTGCAATGCTAACGGTAAAATTAATAAAAGCGCACACACTTTTTTATACCATATTCTTTTCATAAGTTTTTCTCCCTGTTCTTATTCTGCTCCATCGCCTGTATACGTGTACTCTATTTTATACGGAGTTGTATAATAGTCTTCGTCCGCTCCAAGTTCCTGGTATGGCTGCTCATCTACAATAAGACTGTCACCATTTTTATATAGGTAAGTCAACACTTCTGTTCCCATATAACCATATACAGCAACAACACGTCCATCTTCCTCTACATACAGCGAGGTATTTTCCCCATTAAAGTTTCCAAGATATTTTATTCCTCCAACTTCTTGCTCATCAAGCGTATATACTTCTCCTGTCTGATCATAAATTTCTCCATAGGATACAAACAATTCCGGTATACCATCTGCATCCATATCATATACAGAATACCACTGAACTACGCCATAAGTTTGCTGTAAATCACGCAATAAATCCCAGTAAATTTGTAAATCATCATAAGAATAGTCCGAGCTGTTTAACGGTTGTATTGTTCCCGGTCCATGGGGCTGTTCTGCCGTTTCTTCCTGCGTTGCATCTTCTGATGTATCCGCCTGTTCCTCTTCGGATTCTGTTTCTACTTCATAAATATCAGCACTGTCATCCGTAAATTCATCTGCAAATGCAGGATCATTTACCGGATTATAATCACACTTATCATCCGGATCAAATATCATTTTTAAAGTCAACTGCGTTTCAAAATCGCTCATCAGATTTCCATTCGCATTGCATCCTTTCAGCTTTACTTCTCCGGTTTTTGATACTACATCAAAGTACCACTTATTGTCCTCTGCTTTTTCTACCTCATCACTTTCATTCAACTTACAAATTGCCACAATAGACGGATTTTTCTTCCCCTCATCCATATTTTTCCACTCAACAGAATCATAAAAATTACGAAACGCTTCATCAAAATCCGTGTCAAGATCTTTATATACTTCCGGATAACTGTTCTTTACCGTTTCCACGTCAGAATCTCCACCGGACAGTGCCCCCACACCCGCAATCATAACGAATAAGAGCACGATCAATATAACAACAATCCGTATTCCTCGTTTCTTTCTTTTCTTCTCTTTATGCACCGGAACCTCTGATGTATGTACCGGCACTCCCGTATTCGGAGCAGAGGCCTGAAACTGATTTACTGAATATCCGCATTTTGCGCAAAATTTTGCATTTTCTTCTAATTGATTCCCACATTTGGGACAAAACATATTTTTCTCCTCCCTTATCTTCTTTTCTGTATTTACTGCACTTTTTTTCCACACTCCGGACAAAACAGCGAACCGGCGGTTATCTTCTTTCCGCAGTTCGTACAATATCTTATCTCATCCTTTTCCATTCCTTCTGCCACATTGTTTTCCGGAACATTCGTGCCTGTTTGCCCAATCACCGTCTGTTCCTCTCCGGCAGCCGGTGAGGAACAGATTTTTTGTATGTTATATCCGATAATCCCCATCGCAACTACGATCTTACGATACATATTTATAGAATCAAACGAAAAATACGCTCTTGCGACATTTTTTCTCCACCAGATTGTAAATACATCTTCATTTTCTTCATAGGTAACATCATATATGATCCCCTGATAGGTAATAACCGGAAATCCGTTTTCATCTGCCGCTTTTTCGATCATCATTCCAAGCGGTGTCAATACCGGGATTAGCCTGCTTATTAACTCTGAATACGGTATTCTGTATCCCAGCCGAAATTTTATCCGGCGAAGGGAATAACTGATGCTGTCAAGAATTTTATTCTTGATGATCCATCCCACGCATAATCCCAAGATCATTCCAAAAACAATTCCAGCGAAATTCGCCTTTGCCACAAGAAATATCACCAAAAAAACAGCCCCTGAGATCACATAGATCACATTATATTTTCTTCCACCGTCGTTTAACGGCTCTGCTGAATTAAGAATCAGCGTTTCCTTTTCCTTCATAAACATTCTCTCCTTCTTGTACTCTTACTTTTTTCCCTGTCTCATTTCTGCGATAATCTGTCGTATTCTCCTGTCCGACAAATGCAATTTTTCTGCCATTTCTCTTACACTCATCACCCCCTGATTTTCTTTGATATATGAATAAATATATTGCGAGCTATACAGTTTCTGTGGAAATATGATCTGTTGTCCTCTGTATTTGGAATATATTGTCTCCATATTTTCTACCCCTATCAGTTCCGACATTTCCTGATATAATGAGGCATACTTTTCTTTCGTCTTCAAACCTTCTTTTTCACTCCCTTCTTTTTTAATTTTATCGCTTTATGTCGGAAAGTATCACTCGTATATTTCCTACATCTTTTTCCATAGAAATGTTCCCTGCTGTATCGCCCTTCTGACAATTAAGATTATATCTTTGAACAATGACATGATCTGTCATTACACAAATTTTTATATTTAAAATTAACATCAAAAAAAGCTAAAGACTCTTTTATATAAATGTCCTTAGCTTTTACACTTTTATCTCATTTTCAATTTTAGCAATCTTATCTTATTTATCTTTCAAGTATTTCAATTTTATCTCCTTGACTTCTAATCCACATATCAATTCCATCGCCAAAAACTTCTGCCTCTATTATATAAGCGCCCTTTACTTCATCTACTATCCGCGCTGTGGGCAAACGATCCAAAACTGCTTCCACAGATAACCCAGTATATTTAAACTTTACCCTCCGCAGTTTTCCACCATACATAAACTGTATTCTCTTGCGAAATTCTCCCTCCTGAAATCTGCTGCTATATGGTATATGAAACTTCTCATTTAAAATTTTCAACTTCTTGATACGGTCTATCCGATATATTGTCGGGAAAGAATCATTTAACACATCAAAATCTTTTCTGACTTCTTCATCATCAATAAATCCTACAAAATAGAAATAGAACTCGTTAAACATAATTGCCAGTGGTTTCAACTTACGATTCACGGTCTTCTTTTCCTTCAGTCTCTGATATTCAATTTCTATAAACTGTGAATTATAAATTGCCTGCCCAAGTTGCCACATCGTATCCAGGAATTCGCTTTTGTGTCTTGGTTCTATGTAATGAAACGCTTCATTCATAATCAAATCATTTACCAATTTTTGATTGCTTTGAGGAACACAACACTGAATGAGGCGTTTTAACATATCCGTCATTTCTGACTTTGTAAAGGCTCTGCTGTCCAGAAGGATCTTTGCAAGCGCAAGTACCTCCTGATTGGTAAATTTCATTCTGTACAATGTATCTATCCGATAACCTTTTGCCTCTCTGTCGTAACTCACATAATTTTCAATGCCGGTTTCTTTTGCCTCTTTGTCCAGATAACTGCGGATATCATCAATATCTCGTTGTATACTTCTTTCATTGACATGAAATCTATCTGCAAGTTCTGCTTTATTTACCGTATGTCCATTGATAAGCATTGTGTAAATGCTTAAAATTCTTTGTATTTTTCCATCCTTATCTTCCATTTTTTACCTGCTAAAATCTCCTGACACCACTATAAATTACTCAATACAGAATCTGCTGCATTCATTGATTCATTAATTTCGCTATAATTGACCGTGTTCATATCTTTGTCCGTAGCAGCTTTATTCACTAAGCTCACCCGACACATCTTATATAAAAGTCCTACTAATAATACAACATCTTGAGTTGCTATTTTCTCTCCCTCTGAAAAATCATTCCAATCCGTTTTTTGTAAATCATTAACTACATAGGAAACATACTCAAATATTTTTTCATATCTATTCCTTACCGTCATTACTGACTCTGTATACTTCGTTGCTACAGCTTTCAAATCATCTAAATATGTACACGCTTTATTAATTGTATTCTCAGCCCTTCGCATTTGATCCCACGCTTCATCAGCTTGATCCGATAATTTACTTCCCGTAAAATTAAAAATCACCCCACCTACAAGTAATCCTACCCCCAGTGTCGTTGCGCCCAAAATGGTCGTACCTAATGCAATTCCTCCTCCACCTGCTGCAAGTGCTCCCCCACCCAACGCTGCAAGTGTTGCATTTGTTGCTGCTGCTCCGCTTAATGAAGCAATCGCAGTTCCCGTGGAAGCTGTTCCGAGAGCCATAACAGCAGAAGTAGCTGCACCTGCTGCCGCAAAACCACCGGCAGTACCTGCTGCTGCTCCACCTAAACCACCGAGAAGAATCCCAGCACCAACCGATACATCTTTCAGTTCCTCTTTATCATATTGAGGAAGTTTTACATTATCCTTAGAATATTCCTTAAACTGAGGTCTGTTTTGTATTTTCTCAATCGTATCCGAAAATTCATTAAAACTATGTAATATTTCAAGCTCTAAAGCCCCAAGCTCGTCCATTGCCTTATTGGTCTTTTCACTTGTCTCCTCAAACCTGGCAATATTTTTTCTGTGCCTACTATCTGCTGCTTTCATCGTATCATTAGCTTCTTTCATTTTTTTAGCACCATGGATTCCACTTCCGACCCCTCCTGCAGCAGCTGCTGCCGCTGCTAATCCTAAAATAATTGGTAATGGCATACTTTATTCCTCCGATCTTTGTAATTTTTTACATGCTTTCTTATTAAGTTTATAAAAATCTTCTCTTGTCATCAACGAACTAAACATACTGTCATAGCTATCATCAATCCGGCAGAGCAGCGGTCTATTTTCATATATTGAGCAATCATTTCCATCTAGATACTTGCAGATACCATCTCCACGATCTAATGGTGCGTAAAGATTACTTTTATCTAAGTTTCTACAACAGCAGCCACAATGTTCACAATTATACACTACTCAAAAACTAATGTTGCATTTCTATTTGACATATGCTCATTGAAATCGCCCTGCCAAGGTTTGCTATAACCCATTCTTTCAAAAGTCTCTATAAGCATTACATTCAACTCCTCATTTGTTGTTGTGCCATCAAATAGTTTTACAATATTATTATATTCCTCTGTTTCTCTCTTAAATTCTTCAATATTTACTTTCTTCAATTCACGTAGATAAAGCGACAATGCTGCATTTATTCTCCGATACGATTCCAAATATTCTTGTAAAGGAGTTACTATACCAAGTCGAATACAAACTTCTTTCAATACCAGCACAACAAACCGAAACCAAGCTATAAGATTCATTCTCATAAAAAAAGTCAAAAAATTGCCACCCGATCTTACTCCTGCATCGATTCCATCCATGACACATAACGTACCATTTCCAAATATAAGCATAATTCTCAAATCTGCATGTTTTTGTGTTGGAATACATTCTTTCAGAGGTTTTCCATATTGAAAATGACGTCTCACCGCCCATATTAAACGAATGGACAGATCCGTAATAATAACAGGAATAGCAGCTGTTAAGCCAAACCTAAAGTCTTCTCCTTCCTGAAAAGCTCTGGTTGCAATCGTCGCCAGATCCTGCCTATCCTTTCCAACATCAAATTTGCCGAATTTACAAAATCCAAACAACTCATAAAAGGGTATCACAACTCCAGTTCCTCTTCCTGCATTCCCCCTGCTACCTGAACTTCCCGCAACATCAGACATAATATGACCGAACCAATTTGCTATCCCACAGAAAATTTTGGAGACAAAATTATCTCCCTGTAACTCAAAACTCTCTGTATTTATAGTAATAAGCTGACCATTTGCCGCAAAAGAAGCTGTTGAAGTAAACTGATTCAATATAGAAAAAAACAAACCAATAATATCTGGAGAATGTGCCAAAGACATCATATGATGATTCTTTGTCGACATATTGAATAGATCATTCACATCTGCAGCATACCTTTGATCATAATTTACCTTAAACCTTTTTTCTAAAAATCCTATCGCACTTGCTACGTTACCAGCTTTTTCTGCCGTCGGCGACCATCCTGACAGCTTTGCAAAACCTTTAACCACATTATCTACCTGTGCATCTGTCCACTTTTCAAGCCAACTATCGGCAGGTGCACCAACCAGAAAGATATCTATCATTCCACCTATAGCGCCACAGGCTACTGCTAATAAATAATCATATTTGTCGCACTTATCTTTTGACTGAATAAGGGCTCGTTTTTCATCTAAAGAAGCGGTCAATATGCTTGCATTCATCTCCCTTGAATTCAATGAAACCACTCTCCTCCCATATATTATTCTCATAAGCTTGACTTTTATAAAAAGTAAGCGCATAGTTTTAGGGTGTACCCTATAAATGAAATCTGACACCCTGCG
>OIZL01000157.1_pt1 | contig 58323 bp, 54 predicted proteins | sample 1588541 | NCBI WGS metagenome assembly OIZL01 (sample SAMN03283285) | human gut metagenome | biome: human-associated habitat; material: feces | host: Homo sapiens | place: Peru | collected 2012 | reverse complement strand
GGCGGCCGCCGCCATAACGGGCGGAGAGATAAGGCTTAATGATGTTTGTCCGGCGCATGTGGGCAGCATAGCGGCTAAGCTTAAGGAAGCGGGCTGCAAAATAGAACAGCAGGGCATGAGCATGCGGCTTTCGGCTCCGGATAGATTGAATGAGATTCGGCTTATCGAAACCATGCCGTATCCCGGCTTTCCTACCGATATGCAGGCGCAGATGTTTGCGCTTTGCGCCGTGGCAAAGGGAACGAGCGTTATAGTTGAAAACGTGTTTGAAAACCGCTTCAGGCATGCGGCGGAGCTTGCGCGCATGGGCGCAAGCTTCACGCAAAAGGACAGGACGGCCATAATACGCGGCGTGGAAAGACTGACCGGAACAAAGGTGACGGCATGGGACTTGCGCGGCGGAGCGGCGATGGTGCTTGCGGGGCTTGCGGCAGATGGCGAAACGACCATAGAACATGCCGAGCTTATAGACAGGGGCTATGAAAAGCTGCATGAAACGCTTAACGGCCTCGGTGCTGAGATAAGACTGGAGGAATAAGCTTGAAAGGGGAAGATAGGGAGCAGTGGCGCGCAGCCGGAGCCGGAGAAGGTTCAAGGCTTAATCTTCGACCCTTCAAAAAGGATAACGAGCCTGACGACTATTATAACGGCGAGGCTAAATACGGATACAGCGATGAATATGGCGGCGCTCAGCCGTATGACGCCGCGGAGACAGCTACCGAAAACAACGCCGGAGCGCTTGACCTTGACGGACTGCGGGAGGAAACTACGGCTGCTGATGCGGACGAATACGGGCAGCCTTCTTCAGATATGGCAGAGGGTTCTGCCAAAGCCGAAAGCGAGGAGCCTGAAACAGCCGAAAACAGCGAAAACGATGATATAAACGGCGATGAAGCGGGCCTTTCTTTTGATGAGGACGAGCCGTTTTTTGCCCCTGATGACGATGAGGAAGAGGACAAGCATAAAAAGCGTACCGCAGGTGGAGCTAAAAGGGCCGACGTACGCAGGAAAAAGGTGCTTACCGAAAAGGAAAAGCGCCTGAGGCAAAGACGGCACAGGCTCATTAAGACGGTGTTTTTGATAACGCTTTGCGTAATGCTTCTGACGGCGGCAGCGCTGACATATTTCCTTTTGATAGTAGACATCATAGAGGTGTATGGCTGCACCCGTTACAGCGCGGAGGAGCTGCTGCAAAACTCCGGCCTGAAAACAGGCAAGCACATATGGCTCGAAAGGACGCAGGAGGCTGAAAGGAAGCTTGAGGAAAACGCATATGTGGCCTCCGCCGTGGTCACAAGGGTGTATCCGGACAAGCTGGTGGTAAACATAACGGAGCGCGAGGAAGCGGCCGTGCTTGTGGGCATGAACGTTCAGGCGGTAATAGACAAGGACGGATATGTGCTCTACATAGGCGCGAGGGCTGATTACACGGGGCTTATAAAAATATCGGGCATGGGCAGCAGCGGCTACCATGTCAACCAGAGATTGGGCGAGGAATCCGACTTCAACTCAAGGACGCTGGTAACGCTGCTTGAGGCGGTGTATTCATCGGGACTTGAAAAAGAGATAACGGGGATAGACATTGGAAATCCGCTCAGCATAAACATGGATACCGCTTCAGGCGTGATAATACACCTTGGCCAACCGGACAGGGCGGAGGAGAAGCTTGCAAACTTCAAAACTGTTTTGCCCACGCTGAAAAGCATGGGCATGGCCAACAGAGGAACGCTCGACCTTTCGGCGCAGGGCGATCCGGTCTATTCTCCGGAAAAAACGCCTGAGCCTGTTGAGCCGTCGCCGTCTCCGGAGCCGAATCAGACCTCAGAGCCGGGCCATACTGCGGAGCCGGGCAGCACCGATGAGCCAAGCTCAACAGCTAAACCTGAAAACACTCCGGAGCGCACTCCGGGGCCTACGGACGCGTTCTCCGGCTGATGGAAAACGAACAAAGAACTGGAAAACATGTTTCCTAAACGTAACTTTTGAATCGATCATGCAAATGTTATTGCTAAGGACATTGCGATTGTGGTATGCTGTTAACAAACAGGCTGTACCCTGGATAATAAGCCTTGCCGGCGGAAGGGAGAAGGCATTATGGGCCAGAACACGGCAATACTTGATATTGGCAGCTCAAAGGTCATCTGCCTTATCTGCGGCACCGACGGAAGGGACAACATAATCGTTCAGGGGGCGGGCATAAAGGAGTATCCGGGCTACAAAAGGGGGGCGTTCAGCGATGAGCAGCTGCTCTCCGACGCTATTGTGGAGGCTCTTGGCGCCGCGGAAGCCGAGGCAAGGCACAGGGTAAGGGATATCTCCGTGGGCGTACCGGCTCCCTTTACCAGGCTCGTTTTGCAAAGGGGCGAAATAAGCTTTAAGGGCAAAAGCAAAAGGATAAGCCACAGGGATATTGACGAAGTTATTAACGCATCGCTTGATTTTGCCGCGCCGGAGGGGTATTCTCTTATACACAGCACGCCTGTTGAATTCAGCGTGCAGGAAGCCGTGCGGGCGGACATGCCCATAGGCGTGATGGCGGAAGGCTTAAGCGCCACTGTATCGCACCTTTATGTTGAAAACCGCTTTAAGCAGCTTGTGAGCGACGCTCTTTTGCGCGTCGGGCTTGACGCGGACATGTATATAGCCGTACCCTTGAGCGAAGGGGTGTTCGTGATACCGGAGGAGGAACGCTCCGAAAAAGCCGTGCTTATAGATTCCGGCGCGACGCATACGGACGTTGCCGTGGTAAAGAACGCGGCGCTAATTGATATGCGCACAATAGATGTTGGCGGCAGCCATTTCACATCGGATTTAAGCTACGGCATAGGCATCAGGGAAGCGGTAGCTGAAAACGTGAAGCGGCGCTATGTTTATTCCCTTGATTATCAGGACAGTATAGACACTATACGCGTGCCTGGCGGCGGAATGATGTATGTGGAGCATGAGGCTATACAGTTTATAGTCGAGGAGCGCACAAGGGAGCTTGCAGGGCTGATACGCGCCGCGCTTGGCGAGATGGGCGTTGAGATAAACGAACGGGTTCCGATATATATGACCGGCGGCGGACTTACGCTGATGCGCGGCTGCTGCGAATTTATGGAAAGGCAGCTCGGCGCGCCCATACAGGTGCGCATGCCGTGGATGCCGCGGCTGTCGTCGCCCAACTATGCAAGCGCGTTTTCTGTGATGGATTTTGTTATGCATGCCGGCGATGACGATAACGCCGGAAGGCTTGAGGGTATAAGCCCGGGTAAAAGCGTTTTTAAGAAGCTGAAAGACTTCTTCAAATAATAAGGAGGATAAGATATATGCCGTTTGGACTGGATTTTGAAAGCAGCCAGCCTGCCCAGCTAAAAGTCGTTGGCGTAGGAGGCGCGGGAAATAACGCCGTGAACCGCATGATACAGTACGGCCTTAAGGGGGTAGAGTTCATATCGGTAAACACCGATAAGCAGGCGCTTTATCATTCGCGCGCCGGTCAGAAGGTTCAGATAGGCGAAAAGGTGACCAAGGGACTTGGCGCCGGAGCGGACCCGGAAATGGGGCGCAAGGCTGCCGAGGAAAGCAGGGAGGCTATAACCGAGGCTATAAAGGATAGCGATCTTGTGTTCATAACTGCGGGAATGGGCGGCGGAACGGGCACGGGCGCGGCGCCGATAGTGGCCTCCTGCGCAAAGGAGCTTGGCATACTTACCATAGGCGTGGTTACAAAGCCGTTCAGCTTTGAAGGCAAGGTAAGGATGAACAATGCCATAAACGGCATAACCAACCTGAAGGAAAGCGTTGATACGCTTATAATTATACCTAACGACAGGCTGCTGGACACCGTGAACAACGTGACCTTCACGGAGGCATTCTGCATAGCGGACGATGTGCTTCGCCAGGGCATACAGGGCATAAGCGACCTTATATCCCAGCCTGGCATAGTAAACCTTGACTTTGCCGATATCCGCACCATAATGAGGGAGCGCGGTATGGCCCACATGGGCATAGGCATGGCTTCCGGTGAAAACAGGAGCATAGAGGCTGCCAGGCAGGCTGTTGAAAGCAACCTGCTTGAGACAAGCATAACAGGCGCGCGCGGACTGATTATCAACATAACCGGCGGGCCGCAGATGGGCCTGAAGGAAGTAAACGAGGCTGCCGAGTACATTAGGGACTTTGCAGACCCGGGCGCGAACATCATATTCGGCGCGGGCATAGACGACGAGCTTGGCGATTCCATACGCATAACCGTTATAGCTACGGGCTTTGAGGGGGCCGAGCAGGTGGCCGAAAAGAAGCCCGAAAACGCGGTGAGGCAGACCATAGGCTCCATGAAGGCGCAGAAGAGTGAGCCTAAGGGGCCGGAGATGAACTGGTACGAGCGTCCGCGCACGAGAAAGCCGGAGTACTCCAACCCCTTGCCAGACGGCGAGGAGGTAACGCCCCACATCACAAGGAAGGATCTTAACAAGGCGGAGTATAACCCCAAGGAAAAGAACAACCTTGATCTTCCAAGCTTCCTTAGAAACAGGGGAGAATAAAGCATAAAAGCCGAGGGCCTGAAAAAGGCCCTTTTGAGAGTATCAAAAAAGTGGCTGAACGCCACTTTTTTGAGTTTTCACGGGTTTTGCCTCTCACGTTCGCTCCCGGACGGCAAAACCCGAAAGGTACGAAAACCTTTGGGTTTTCATCCGTTCTGACGTGCATGCCGTCAGAGCCGGAATTGGCTTAAGGGGCAGCCGCCCCTTAACAACCCCAGGGTTTATCGATAGGCAAAAGGGACGCTTCACTATTGAACCGTCCCTTTAATACTGACTGATCTGCCTTTATTTTATCTTCACGCCGTATATCAACTGGCCTCGTGTGCCCACAACGACCGTATTCTCAAACACTGCAGGAGAAGCTTCTATGTTCGAGCCGAGCGAGAATTCATAAAGTATCGTGCCTGTCTGCCCATCCACAAGGTGCATATATCCTGAGGAATTGCACTGTATTATGTAGCCTGCTCCATTTTGGTCGTACACCACCACCGGACTAGACCAGGGATAACCGGCAAAGTTACACTCCCATACAACGTGGCCGTCTGCCTTGGAAAATGCAACAAGCTTGCCCCTGTGTCCGTCCGTCATGGCTACGGGAGCAAACACCATATCGCTCAGCGAGCCCTTGCCTATTGCGAAGGAACCCTGAACACCGCCGGAAACGCCCGATATAGTCTGGCAGGAATAATCTGTATTCTTCCAGACGACCTCACCCGTTACGGCGTCTATCTTCCATATGGGTATGGTCACCTTGCTGTCCTTATCAGCCCTCCAGCCCGCATGGAAGGAGGTGGAATTGTATATGTACGGGTGGCCGTTTTCAAGCTCCAGCACGGCTGTGCAGTTGGTGTCGTCAAGCACGTCCTGCACCCACACAAGCTCAAGCGTATTCAGATCAAGGCACATCATATGGCCACCGTTATCGCTGAATATTATGTGTCCGCGCCAAACTATCGCGCTGTCCTCCACGCCAAGCCACCAGCCATTTTTGCCATCGTTGGTCTTTGTGCTGTTGGTGCGCGCGCCCTTATAACGCCACTTGACAACCTCAGGCGATACGGATATTGTACCTGCCTCCTTGTCGTAGTTCGTGTTGAGCTTGATTATATACAAAATGCCGTTTTCACCCGGACAGATCAGCGTATCGGTCTCGGCGTCAACAAGCGCAGAGCTGTCAAAATATGAAAGATCCCTTAGGCTGAAACCGTCCTTCTCGCCAAACTCGTACAGCACTTTACCATCGATAAGGCTTATTATCGACGCATGAGACGAGCCCTTGCCATCGTCCTTAGAATCATCGCCCGAGCCTAAGAACATCAAAGGATAGCCCCTCGGGTCAAGCGCGCCCGCACCCTTGAAGGGATAGCGGCCCATGTTGATGGGCTTCCTTGTGGCTTCGCCATTATCAAGATCAAGAAAGTATATGTGCCCGTCCATAGTGGCATATATGACCTCGACAAGCCCCGCCTTGTTCTTTGCCGAGTCATACATATTCATTATCCTTTTCGTATCCTCCGGCCAGCGGACGATAAGCGGCTGACCGGTCCAGCCGGAGCCTGTCCATGCGCCGTTGCCGTACACCTTAGGTACGCTGCCTGTGGATACTGTCCATGCGTTGGCATCGTCAAGCCTTTTTTCTATTATGTTTGCCGTGCCGTAAGCCGGATTATCCCTGAAGTTATTGCCCCTGAAGGTTATAATGCCTTCAACGTCCGTATAGTCGCTGCCAATGCCGAAGTCTATCCTCTGCTCGCGCTGATAGCTCGATACCGTCTGGCCGTTGACCTCAATAGCCGTTTCCATGCCGAAATCGCTTGGCCGCGTCCCCTGTACGCTCGTCGGGTTAAAATCAGGCAATGGCGTGGGCGTAGGCTCCGGAGTCTCTGCCGGCACAGTCTCTGTGGGCGTCACGTCCGGCTCAGGCGTGCCGAATATGGAATCTATAATGCTCGGCTTAGTGCTTGCGCCCGGGATAACGTTTTCGCCATTATCATTGCCTGCGTTTTTAAGCAAAAGTATGCCAAGCGTAAGCGCTATTATAAACAGCACCAGTATAGTAATAAACTTGGCGGTAACTCTGCGCCTTCTGCGGCGGCGTGTTTTCATGCTGCAATTAACCTTTCTTTGTTTTTAAGCATAACAAAGCGGTCCTGAGCCGCTAAAAATGACTGAAATGAGCGTCCTCAGCTTCGCCATGCTTAAACATAATTATTGGCTACATTATACTATTATAAAAGCTCCGCGGCAAGACATGGCTTTTAAGTGTTGGATTATCATTTTGTAAACATTTGCTAAAGCATAAAAGAGTGCGCCTTATGCGGCACGGCCGTGCTATAAGCTTCGTCAGCCTATCATCATCTCAATAAACACGAACAGCCAATGCGCAACGACCCCGGCAAAAAGGCCGCTTATGGTATGATAAAGTATGGCTTTGCCGGTGAAACGCGTGCTGTTGAGCATCTCCATCATGGATACATGCGTGCTGAGATAGCCGCTCCAGCACATGCACATAGCTGTAAAAACGGCAAGGTCGCCGGTAGATGCAAGCCCCTCCTTCAAAAGGTTGGGTATAAGCCCAAGTGCCGCGCCGGCCGAGCCCAACGCAGTCACAGGCACGGCAATGCCGGCAGAGCTTGAGAAGCCGAACAGCGGCTTAAGTATAAAGTTCAGCTTTTCAGCTATCCATGGCAGCAGCTTCACGCCTTCGTATGCGGCGCCGGTATATGTGCCGTCCGCCGACGGGCCGTTGGTAAGCATCATTACTATGGTGCATATCACAAGCACCCCCGGGATTATGCCAAGGCCCATCTCCACGCCGTTTTTGCCGCCTGCCATTATGGCGGAAAGGAAGCGCATCCAGGGTGAGCCTTTCCCGGCCTCAGGCTTCTCTACCGCTTCATCCGGAGCAACGGGATCGGCGCATGCTTCCTTGCCAAGCGTCTTAGCCGTTGCCCTGAGCATAAGCCTTGTGCCGAGTATGCTGCCGGACACCGCGCCAAGATTGCCGCAAAGCACCGCAATCCCCGCATGCTTGCCGGCCAGGCCCCCAAGCCCAATTATAAATGTCGTAACGATAAGCCCCATGCCGAACGCCGTGCCAATGTTTGTTAAGGCCGGTATCTGATACGCCTTGAAATACCGCCTGTACTTGGGATCGTCCGCAAGGGTCAGTATAGCCGGATTATCCGAAAGATATGTTGTAACTATGCCCAGTGCTGCCGCCCCCGGCATGCCGTAAAGCGGCTTCATCAACGGTGAAAGCGCCCTGTTGATAAGCTCGACCACGCCAAACTCGGCAAGCAGCGCCGATATTGCGCCTATTACCACGGCTATCGCCATAAGATAGAGCGTGGTGTCAATAAGCAGCCTGTAAGCTGTGTTCATCATGGTATCCAGCATGTTGGATAATCCCATAGGCACAGCAAAAATAGCAAAAAACGCAGAAAAGCCAACGAGGAACAGCAACGATTTTAGCGTTTTAAGGTCTTTTTTCGGCTTCAGCTTACCTGTGGTCTTATTGCGGGCATGAACGAGCGTATCCATATTTGGTCTATTCCGGCCTTTCGCTGTTTTTTGTGTTCGGAAAACGTAATACAAATCCGTGTGTGATTATACAACCAAAGTCATTTGCAGTAAAATGAATATATGTCAATTTATTGATGAGTGTTTGTCATATTATAAAATGGGCTTGTAAATACGGGAAACGGCGCATTTGATATTATGCTTGATTATTTATAATACAAGCATTATAGTAATTTATGATGAGTAAAACGTATACATCACATGTTATCCATGCAAATTCTGTTTATTCGGAGGGGCATTGTAATAATGGCGAGCAGCAAATACGCCGCATTTATCGCGGCCGCAGAAGCAGGCAACATGACGGAGGCCGCAGCAAAGCTCGGCTATACGCAGTCCGGCGTGAGCAGGCTTGTGCACACGCTTGAGGCCGAGCTTGGCTTGCAGCTGTTGGTACGCTCAAAATCGGGCGTAAGGCTGTCGCCCGACGGCATGACTATGCTGCCGCTCATAAAAAGGCTTATTGCCGCCGAAAACGACGTTGCATCCATGGCGGACGAGATAAGGGGCTTATCCTCTACTACGCTTAGGATAGGCACCTTTTCAAGCGTGGCCATCGCATGGCTGCCGGAGCTTATGAGCCGCTTCAACAGCCTTTATCCCGGCGTGAAGATATTCGTTGAGAACGGCACATATTCAACAGTAGAGGAGCTTTTGAGCGAAAGCAATGTTGACTGTGCGTTCGTCACGCTGCCATCGCGCCCGCAATTCAACGTGACGCCGTTGATAAAGGACAGGCTTATGGCCGTTGTTCACCCGAAAAGCGAGCTTGCGCTAAAACCGAGCCTCACCGCGCACGATTTGAGCGCTCAGCCGTTCATAGTACCTGCCGAGGGTACCAATTATGACGTGGGAAAGTTCTTTTCCCTGGCAGGAATCGAGCCAAAGGCCGCATTTGACATGGGGGATGACTATGCCGCCTGCGCCATGGTCGCGCATGGGCTTGGGTTCACGATATTGCCCGAGCTTATGCTGAAGGCAATGAGCATAGACTCGGTAGCCGCCGTCCCGCTGGAAAACTCCGAAAGAGTGATAGGCCTTGCGATGAGCGCAAGCTACAATTCAGCCGTACTCAGGTTCTTTCTAAGCTTTGTAAAAGAGTATGTTGAGACAGGAATGGGATAGGCCATAAAGCCTGCCGAAATTAGCCCATATAGCTTGAAAAAGTGGCGAACAGCCACTTTTTCGAGCATTATTAACGCTTTATTCTATATCAAATTCTGGCGGCTCATCAAGGTCGTTCGGCACAGGACGGCCGTTCTTCCTGCGCTGGCGCACACATTCGCTTAAAAGATACTCTATCTGGCCGTTTACGGAGCGAAAGTCATCCTCAGCCCATGCTGCCACGGCCTGATACAGCTTAGGCGAAAGCCTCAAGGGTATCTGTTTTTTCTCCTTATCGTTCATGGCTCAATACAGGCTGCCGGAGTTCACTATGGGCTGGGCGTCCCTGTTGCCGCAAAGCACGACAAGCAGGTTTGATACCATAGCGGCCTTGCGCTCCTCGTCAAGCTGCACAACGTTGTTCTCGTTAAGCCTTTCAAGCGCCATTTCCACCATGCCTACCGCTCCGTCAACTATCATCTTGCGCGCATCAATTATGGCTGAAGCCTGCTGCCGCTGCAGCATCACGGCCGCTATCTCCGGCGCATAGGCAAGATAGGTTATGCGCGCCTCGATTATCTCAAGGCCGGCCTCCTTCACCTTCTGCTGTATCTCGTCGCGTATCCTGTTTGCTACCACCTCGCTGGAGCCCCTGAGGCTGCCCTCGTCGGCTATACCATCGCCTGTGGTATCGACGTTGGGCGCAACGTCATATGGATATATGCGCACTATGTTCCTCAACGCGCTGTCGCATTGCAGAGAAAGATATTCCTTATAGTTATCAACGTTGAATACGGCCTTTGCAGTGTCAACAACTCTCCACATTACGGCTATGCCTATTTCAACAGGATTGCCGAGGCAGTCGTTTATCTTCTGGCGGTTGTTGTTGAGCGTCATTATCTTGAGCGATATCTTCTTGCTGGCCATCTCTGTGCCGGATGACATGGCTGAGGCGTTTATAACCACAGGCTTTACGCTTGTGCTATCCACATCGCCGCTTTGGTTGAGCTTTGTCTGCGATGCCGGGTTCACCGCCGTGCAGAACGGATTGACAAAGTAGAAGCCGGCCTCTTTTATCGTGCCTATATACCTGCCGAAAAGAGTAAGCACCAGCGCCTCCTGCGGCTTAAGCACTCTTAGCCCGGGCAGCGGCAGCCAGCCAATGCACAGCCATATTATGGCTATCACCATCAGCACAGGACTATGCGCCGCCCCGTAAACAGTAAGGATAGCAGCCCCAATATAGAGCAGAATAGTGATAAGCATCACCAACATACCGTTCTTTTTGTTTGTTAAAACCTTTTCCTGCATAAAAACAGCCCTCCTCAAATCAAAATCAGTATGATATCATTATCATATCATACTGTCATAATTTGTCAATGCCCTTTTCTGATTTTTTGTATTATAGCTTTATGATTTCATACACGCTGAGCACGCCGTCCGCCACCTTAAAGCGCACGTCAAAGCCAGCGTACTCAAAGCCGAAGGGAATACCCGGCTCTGTAATATATGCAGGCCTTGGGTCCTGTGCAAGCGACTCTATCAAAGCGTCCCTCTTATCGGCCGGTATGATAGAAAGCAGCTCATCAGGAAAGCTTACATCAAGCGAATAGTCAAGCCTTTCGCCTGCAAAGCCATTTTCAGCGTCCTGATGGCTGTCTGTAAACGAAAGATACGGCTTTATGTCGTAAATAGGAGTGCCGTCCATAAGGTCGGCTCCGGAGACGGTAAGCACGTTCCCCAGGCCCTCCCTCTTGTCAATAGATACGAGCTTTACGCAGGATAGCCCTATCGGGTTAGGCCTGTACGGTGACCTTGTAGCGAAAACGCCCATGCGCTTGTTGCCGCCGAGCCGCGGGGGCTTTACCATGGGCGACCAATGCTCCATCCTCACCTCGCTGAACCCCCATATGAGCCATATATGCGAATACTCCTCAAGCCCGCGCAGCGCGTTGGCATCGCGGTACTCAGGCTCGAACACAATGGTAGAAAGCTGGCTTTTAACGAGCCCGCTCTGCCTCGGTATGCCGAATTTTGTGGTGAAATCACTGTTTATCTTTGCGATAGGCTTAAGCACTAACATGATGTGGCTCCAATTGGGGGCAGATATGCTCCGCCCCCCTGTATATATCCGCCTTATATATTCTTTATAGCTTCCCTGGCCTTGTCGGGATAGTTGGTTATCACGGCCTCTATGCCTGCGGCGGCAAGATCGCACACCACCTGCTCGTCGTTGCAGGTCCACGGGTGTATTGCAATGCCGTTCTTCTTGCAGCCGTCAATCACGCCAGGGCAATCGAGCGCGGCACGATAGTACGGATGTATGGCGTCCGCATGCAGGTAGCTTGCATATATCCACGGGTCTACCATAGCTTCGGCATAAAGCAGGCCTATCTTGGCCTTGGGGTCTATCTCTCGCAGCTTCATGAGCACGAAATGGTTAAAGGAGGAGTATATTATCCTGCCCTGCATGCCCATCTCACGCTCAAGCTCGATAAGCTTGTCCCATATGCCGTAATAAACCACAACATCGCACTTCACCTCAACGTTTATGGTGAGGCCGGTGTTCTTCAAAAGGCCGTAAACCTCCTTCAGCGTAGGTATGCGCACGTTGGCATAGCCTGGCATACCGTTTGAAAAGTCAAGCTTCTTAAGCTCCTGACAGGTCATATCGACCACCCTGCCGCTTCCGTTAGACGTGCGGTCCACGGTTTCGTCATGAATGACCATCAGCTTGCCGTCGCTGCTCATATGCACGTCAAGCTCCACCCCGTCCGCCTTCTGCTCAACAGCAAGCTTGAACGAAGGTATCGTGTTCTCCGGCGCATAACCGCTGGCGCCCCTGTGCGCCCATATCTTTGTTGGCATGTAATCCTTCCTCCTTAAAACCTGATAGAATAAGTATTCGGCTCGTATCCAAGGAAGCGCCGGCCAAATAAGGGAGGCCGGCAAGGCAAGAATATGCCGTGCCGAAGCGTCCAGAGCTTCCTAATATATATTATATTACAGCAGCGATGCAAACGTGCCTGCGGCAAATTCAACATCCTTTGCCGAAACATCGTTGTTCGTTACGAAGCGGAACTCGCCAAGCTCCTCCGGGTTTATCAATATGCCGTGCTGCTTCATCTTTTCAGGCAGAGCGGCTTTAAGCTCCGCGCTCCTGTCAAGCTTAAAGAATACCATGTTTATCTCTACAGAGTCCTTGTCTATGCTCACGCCGTCTATTTGGCTCAGAAGCTCCGCCAGGCGCTTTGCGTTAGCGTGATCCTCGCTCAGCCTTTTAGGCATCTCCTTCAATGCAAGTATTCCCGCCGCTGCCAGTATACCGGCCTGCCTCATGCCGCCGCCGAGCAGCTTGCGGCACTTCCTTGCGCGCTTCACAGTCTCCGCCCGGCCGGCAAATATAGCGCCCACAGGTGCGCATAGACCCTTGGATAAGCAGCAGGATACGGAATCGGCATACCTTGTTATTTCCTTCACGTCCACACCGAGGGCTGCCGCCGCGTTGAACACCCTTGCGCCGTCAAGATGTACGTTAAGGCCATGCTCGTCCGCTATGCGCCTTATCTCCGCCATGGTTTCAACAGGCATAAGGCGGCCGTTCGCAAGCGCGTTTTCAAGGCATATAAGCGACGTTGGCGGCTCGTGTATATCGTCCGGCCTTATGGCGGCCTCCACCATAGCAGGCACTGGGATGCAGTTTGGATAATCCACCTGCCTTACGGTAACGCCGCTAAGCACGGCCGCCGCGCCCACTTCATGCATGAATATGTGGCTGTTCGCACCGGCTATTATCTCGTCTGCCCTTCTGGTCTGGCTCATTATGCCGAGCTGGTTGCCCATGGTGCCGCTGGTCACGAACAATGCGGCCTCAAAGCCTAACGTTTCCGCCGCAAGAGCCTCAAGCTCGTTTACTGTTGGGTCGTCGCCATAGACGTCGTCGCCTACTTCCGCCGCCGCCATAGCCGCACGCATGGCAAGCGTCGGGCGTGTTACTGTGTCGCTCCTAAGGTCGATATAGCGCATAATCTTCTCCTTTTGTGATCTATATTATTTATAAGCTTATCTCAAGCATCACGGGGCAATGGTCGCTGCCCGTTACCTCCGGCAATATGGAGCTTTCTTCTATCTTATCTTTTATAGAGCTGCTCACGACAAAATAGTCTATGCGCCAGCCTATGTTCCTTGCCCTGCTGTTTGCCATGAAGCTCCACCAGGAATAGCAATCCCGCTTGTCGGGATAAAGATATCTGAAGCTGTCGACAAACCCTGCGGACAGCAGCTCGGTGAACTTGCCGCGCTCCTTATCCGTAAAGCCCGCGTTATTGTGGTTGGTCTTGGGATTCTTAAGGTCTATCTCCTGATGGGCGACGTTAAGGTCGCCGCACAGCACGACGGGCTTTTTGGCATCGAGCGAGCATAAGTACCTCCTGAACTCGTCCTCCCAGTCCATTCTATGCTCTATGCGCGTAAGCTCGCGCTGCGAATTGGGCGTATAGCAATCCACAAAAAAGAATTTGTCAAATTCAAGCGTTATCACGCGCCCCTCTTTGGGGAAGCCCAGCTTATCCATATCCGGAAGGTCATAGTTTACGCACAGCGGCTTATGCTTGGTGAACACGGCCGTGCCGCTATAGCCCTTCTTTTGTGCACTGTTCCAGTATTGCTCGTAGCCTTCAAGCTCAAGCGCTATCTGATGCGGCTGCAGCTTAGTCTCCTGCAAGGCGACTATGTCGGCGTTTATCGTGTTGAAGAACTGCTCAAAGCCCTTTCCCATGCATGCCCTCAGCCCGTTCACATTCCATGATACAAAGCGCATCGGCCTCATATAAGCTATTTATCCTCCCTGTAGAATGTGCAGCCGCCTATGAACTCGCGCAATACGCTCGTAGGCGGTATCTCGTCCTCTATATCGGCGTCAAGGAAGTAATTCAAAAACTTTAATATGTCCCTTGCGGCCGCATAGCACCTGCTTTCCGGCCCTACGGACAGAAGCAGAGGATACACGTATTTTTTTAGCACGGCTATCTCATATACAAGCGTCGTGTTCATCAGCGCATCCGCCTGCTCCTGATACGGGAATATCCACGTTTCCTCGCCGCGTCTTACGCTCGGCCACATGGAAAGCGTCCTTTCCATGCTGGCGTCCCTTGTTTCATAATCCCTGACAAGCCTTCTAAGCAGCCTTGCGTCGGTTGTGCGTATCCTGTTATGATCGTCCAGATTAAGCGTTGTGAGCGCGCTAACATATACCCTGAACAGCTTATCCTCATCTATATCCTTTGATATGAGCATGGGGTTTAAGCCGTGTATGCCCTCTATTATAAGCGGCTGGTCGGCGTGCAGCTTAAGCACGATGCCCTCCGGCTCCCTTTTGCCCTTGAGAAAATCGAATACGGGCACCTCCGCCTCCTCGCCGCGCAAAAGCCTTGCAAGGTCGCTGTTGAACCTTGGTATATCAAGCGTATTTATGTTCTCAAGATCCTTTTCGCCATGCTCGTCTGTCGGTATAGCGTCCCTGTCAAGATAATAATTATCGAGCGATAGCATTATAGGGTCCTGCGCAAGCACCCTTAGCTGGGTCGCGAGCCTGTTGGCGCTGGTGGTCTTGCCCGATGAGCTTGGCCCCGCGACGAGCACCGCCTTTGCCCTGCGCTCAACTATCTTGTCGGCAATGTTTGCATAGCTTTTTTCATGCAGGGCCTCGTTTACCCGCACAAGCTCCCTTATCCTGCCGGAGGATACCAGCGTATTAAGCTCGCCCACGGTGGAGCAGTGCATAAGCTCGCCCCAATCGTTGCTTTGCCTGAACACCACGGCAAGCTTCGGCAGCGGCTCATAGTCGCTCGGCACGTCAGGCTCGTCTGAGCGCGGCATAAGCAGAAGCACCGCCCCCTCTTCAAGATACTTCAGTCTGAACACGTCAGCATAATCGGTAGAAGGCGCCATCTCGCCATAGAAATAGTCCATATAGCCGCCTATGGTGTATACATCGAAATAGCTGAACTTTCGCCATTTGAGCAGCTTCGCCTTGTCAAGCTGGCCGTCCTGCTCATAAAAGCTGATGGCCTCCTTTATATCAAGTCTCTTCCTTTCAAGCGGTATGGCGGCGCGGACTATGTTGCGCATCTCACTTTCAAGCTTCAAAACGTCCTGCTCGTTCAGGCAGTTCTCCTTTTCTATCGTTATGTATAATCCAGGCCCCAGCGTGTACCTTACGCACACCCTTGCCGAGGGGAACAGCCTCCTTACGGCAGCTATAAATATAAACTGAAGCGTGCGCTCATACACCCGCCTGCCCATATCCTCTCCATAGCGCAAAAGATGTATCTCCACATCTCTAAACGGCGTATACCTAAGGCTGAATACCTCCCCGCCTATCTGCGCGGCGAGCGGCCTATGCCTTAACGTGAACATATCAAGCTCAAGCTTTTTAACCGCGTCAAGCAGGCTCTCGCCATGCTTAATTTCGCAAACCATTCCGTCCGCGGTTATTTTCATAAACACATACCTCCGTACTTACCCAATCGTAATACCCATTTATTATACAACAAATCGCCGCGATATTCAGCTAAAGCAGAAATAATTTTGAAAAGTTGGCGAATTATTCATACTTTGGCTTAATTTAGCCTTATACTATGTTATAATTGATGCATCCGGCAAAAATATTAGCCGGTGAACGGAGATATGCATGGAAAAAAGACAAAAGTCATTTGTTCAGGGCGCTGCGCTGCTTGGCGTGGCAGGCCTTCTGGTAAAAATAATAGGCGCTGTTTTCAGGATACCCTTTGCAAACGCCGTCGGGCCGGAGGGTGCGTGCTATTATGACGCGGCGTATCCTTACTACTCTTTTCTATTGGTGATATCCTCTTCCGGCCTGCCAACAGCCATATCCAAGCAGGTTAGCGAAAGGGTCGCGCTTGACGACTACCGCGGAGCAAAAGAGGTGCTTAGCGTATCCATAACGCTGCTTGGCGTCATAGGCATAATAACGAGCCTTGCCATGTTCTTCGGCGCAAACGTGTTTGCGGCCATAACATCGTATCCGGAGACTGTGTATTCCTTCCGCGCTCTTGCGCCGGCGCTGTTCTTCGTATCCATAATGTGCGCATACAGGGGATATCTTCAGGGCATGCAGCAGATGGCCGGCACGGCGCTTTCACAGATAGCGGAGCAGCTCGGCAAGCTAATAATAGGCCTTACGCTCGCTATAAAGCTGCTTCCCAAAGGCCCGGAATATGCCGCCATGGGCGCGCTTATAGGCGTGAGCGTATCCGAGCTGATGGGGCTTATAGTGGTATATCTGTTCTACAGGAAAAGAAAGCCGGAGCTTGACAGACGGGCCAAGCGCTGCGCTGCGGAGCCAAAGGGCTTTTCCAAGGTGGCAAAGGCTCTGCTTGCAATAGCCGTGCCCATAACCATAGGCGCGTCTATAAGCCCGCTCACAGCCATGGTGGACAGCGCGCTCATAGGCCGCATGCTGACAAAGCTCGGCTACGCGGAGGACGTTGCCAAGACCGCCTATTCCCTGCTAAGGACATATGTGACTACGCTTATAAACATGCCCGGTGTGCTTACTATGGCGCTTGCCATGAGCCTTGTGCCTGCAATTTCGGCTAAAAAGGCCACCAAGGATAAAAACGGCGTAAGGGTAACGGCAAGGCTTGGGCTGAAGCTTGCGCTGATAATAGGCGTACCGTGCGCGGTGGGCCTGTTTGTGCTGGCTGAGCCTATATTGCGCATGCTCTATCCAAAGCTCACGGCAAACGAGCTTATGCTTGCGGCCGACCTTATGCGCACGGCAAGCATAGGCGTTATATTCCTATCCATGGTGCAGGCTATGACGGGCGTTGTGCAGGGCTTAGGCAAGCCGCAGATACCGGTATTCAACCTGTTCATAGGGTTTGTGCTCAAGGTCATAACGATGCTTATACTTATGAGCATAAAAAGCGTTAATATACAGGGCGCGGCGATATCCACTGTCGTGTGCTATGCCTACGCCGGCATTGCGGACACCATATATATGCTGAGGCGCACCAATGCACCGCTGATGCTGTACGATACGTTTATAAAGCCGATAACAGGCTCTGTTGCCATGGGCATTGTTGCACATCTGGCTTACAAGGCGCTTGCTAAATCAGGCCATGCTACCATAGCCACCATAGCCGCCGTGGCCGCGGGCGTAGCAGTATACGCAATAGCCGTTATACTGCTCAAGATGCTCAGCAAAGAAGAGCTTAACTACATTCCGGGCGGCGGCAAGCTTAAAAGGATAATGTACAGGGCGTAGGGCACGGCTCCGGCGGCTCTTAATAAAGCAATGCAAACAGCACAAAGGAGGATGAGCAACATGAAGCTTACGATAGCTCCGCTCTCAACACCGGGAAGCATAAGCTACGAAGCATGCGAGGCTATAAAAAACGCAAAGCACCTGTTTATACAGACGGAATGTCACCCAAGCTCCAAATGGCTCAGGGAATATGGCTGCGGGTATATGGCTATGGACGACATATATGACGAGGCCGAGGATTTTGACGAGCTTAACGCTCGCATAGCGGAAAGGCTGCTCAGTACAGAGGAGGACGCCGTGTACGCGCCCGTAGGCAGGGGCGTGAGCGACGCGCTTTTGCAGGCATTGAAGCAAAGAGCCCTAACGCTAAGCAATGATACGCGGATAGTCGTGCTGCCTGGCACGGGCTATGCGGATGCAGCCATTGCGGCTGCGGGGCAGCCGTTTTCAGCATCGCAGGCAATGGTAGCGGCCGCAAGCACGCTGCCCGACGCCATAGATACGCACATTCCGCTTTGCATCGAGGAGATAGATACCAGGCTCAGGGCCTCCGAGGTCAAGCTGGCGCTTGGCGAATACTATCCCGACGATATGCAGGTCATATTCTGCCACATGGAGCAGGACGGCACATATAGCTGCAAAAGCATCAAGCTGTATGAACTGGACAGGCAATGGGCATACTTTGCAGCAACAACGCTTCTTATCGAGCCATGCGGGCTTGAGGAGCTTTCAAGCTATGGCATAGACTCGCTTGTTGACGTCGTAAACAGGCTCAGAGGTCTCTCCGGCTGCCCGTGGGACAGGGAGCAGACACACAAAAGCATTGAAGCTTCGCTCATAGAAGAAAGCTACGAGGTGATAGACGCCATCGACCGCGACGATATGAGCGCGCTGTGCGAGGAGCTTGGCGACGTGCTTTTGCAGGTGGTGTTCCATGCGCAGATAGAAAGTGAAAAGCACGACTTCAATATAAGGGACGTTACCACGGGCATAGTGCAGAAGCTTATGTACAGGCACCCGCATGTGTTCGGCAGCGTTTCTGTTTCCGGCACGGAGGAGGTGCTAAAAAACTGGGACGAGCTTAAGAACAAGGAAAAGCGCCTTGGCTCCATTGCCGATACGCTCAACGCCGTGCCTAAGAGCTTTCCTGCGCTGATGCGCTCTCAAAAGCTCATCAAAAGAGCCTCAAAGGGCGGATATGAGCCATATGGCGCGGTTGAAGGCATAGACGCCCTGATAGCGCAGGCGGAGGCCTTAAAGGCAAATATTGAGGCCAAGGGCAGCAGCAATGCAAAGGACAGCGATGCGGCGCTTGAGGCGATGCTTGGAGATATGCTCTTTACCCTGTGCCAAGCGGCAAGCGGGTTAAAGATAGATGCTGAGCTTGCGCTGATGCGAAGGGACGATGAATTCTGTGATAAATTCTCTCAGGATATTTCAAAGTCATCAGAGTGCAGCGTAAATAAGGACTAATATTAAGGCTCCGCTGCGGCAGCCTGGCGGGAGCCCGTGGCGCAAGTAGCGGCAAGAGGCGCAAAAACAAGCTAATTTGCTGCAAAAAATCAAAATAAGGCTTGTACTTAGCGGAAAAAGCTGATACAATACTCCTTGCGCAAAATTGCTGCCAATTATTATTAGGAGGATATAATCAATGAACAAAACCGAGCTTATAGCCGCCGTAGCAGAGAAAAGCGGCCTTACCAGAAAGGATTCCGAGAAGGCTATCCTCGCCGCTCTTGACACCATCACCGAGACCCTCAAGAAGGGTGAAAAGGTTCAGCTTGTCGGCTTTGGCGTATTCGAGACCCGCACCCGTCCCGCCCATAAGGGACACAACCCCATGACCGGCGCCGAGATCGAGATCGCCGAGAGCAAGGCTGCTTCCTTCAAGGCCGGCAAGGCTCTTAAAGAAGCTCTCAACTAATACAGGCCCATCAGGCAATAAAAGAAGGCTGCTCAATATAAATGAGCAGCCTTCAGAGTGTCGAAAAAGTGGCTGAACGCCACTTTTTCGGCACTCAGCCTTCAAGCCTTTCCTTAAGCCCTGTAAGACTCCTGTTCATCTCATTTATGGTGTTCACGGCCCCCTCGCGCTCATCCGCATTGAACGTTTCCATCATGGTGGTGTATATCATCTCAAAGTCTATATCGCACCAGCGTGCGTATTCCGCACCCTTCTGGGTCAGCTTTATCCTTACGCAGCGCGTGTCCTGCTTATCCCGCACACGCTTAACGAAGCCTGCGCTTTCAAGTCTTCTCAGCGATACGCCAACGCTGGCCTTTGTCACGCCAAGCTCCGCCGCAAGCTCTATCTGCGTGGGACAGCCAAGCGCGTTTATAGCAAAAAGCACCTGCGGCTGCCCGGGGTAAAGCCCGTATTTTGCAAGCGTTTTCTGCATACATGCGTTGTATGTGCGCACCAGGGCGCAAAAACCATCGCTTATAGCCACGGTATTAGGTTCCATAGTGCCTCCAATTATATAAGCAAAATAATAAGCCGCTCAGGCTTTACCAGTATTATCCATATATGCCGTCTTGCTGTCAATGCAAAAGTAAATCGATTTATTGTAGTTATTGTATATAATGCGGCCTCTGCCAACACACATTGCCTGCTGCCGCGTTTTATGATAAAATATGCGCTGATATTATTTCTGTCGGCGGAGGTTAACATGGCCCGTATAAACTGCAAGGATATAGTTGAGCGCATGGAGGAGCGGCTTGCTGCGGATTATCAGATAGAGCTGCACGAGGCTTCTACCGTTCAGCTCCACAATGCGCTCGCTGAGGCCGTTATGGCCGTTACGGCAAAGTCCTGCCGCGAGAGCAGGCGTGCGCATGAGCGCGTGAGAAGGGCGTATTACTTCAGCGCGGAATACCTTATGGGGCGCATGGTGTTTTCAAACCTGTACAATCTTGCCATTTTAGATGAGCTGCGTTCGCTTTTGATGGAGCGCGGGGCGGACATATCCGCTATGGAGGATATTGACGATGCGGCCCTTGGCAACGGCGGCTTAGGCAGGCTTGCAGCATGCTATCTTGACAGCGCCGCCACGCACGGCATACCGCTTGAGGGCTACGGCTTAAGATACAAGTTCGGCCTGTTCAAGCAGACCTTTGCGGACGGGTTCCAGACGGAAAAGGCTGACGATTGGCAGAAATACGGCGACCCGTGGAGCAAAAGAAGGGACGATAAGACAATTACCGTTGAATTTGCCGATCAGAAGGTGCTTGCCGTGCCATACGATATGCCCATATTCGGCTACGATACCGAGCATAGCGGCACGTTGAGGCTTTGGCAGAGCGAGCCTATGGAGGAATTCGACTTCAACCTGTTCAACGAGCAGGAGTACGCCCTTGCCGTAAGGGAAAAGAACATGGTGGAGGATATAACAAGGGTGCTTTATCCAAACGACAGCACCTACGCAGGCAAGCGCTTAAGGCTCAAGCAGCAGTATTTTCTTTCCAGCGCATCATTGCAGGATATACTCAGGCGCTATAAGCGTACCCCCGGCGGGGACGTGGGCATGTTTTCGGCACATTGCGCCATTCAGCTAAACGACACCCACCCCGTAGTCAGCATACCGGAGCTTATACGGCTTCTGATGCTGGAGGGCATGGACTTCAACGCCGCGTTTGAGGCCGCAAGGCAGACGTTTAATTATACCAACCATACCGTTATGAGCGAAGCTCTCGAGCGCTGGGACGAAGGGTTGTTCTCAAGCGTAGTGCCCGAGCTTACGGGCATAATACACAGGATAAACGACCGGCTCAACGATGAGCTTCGCGCCGCGGGCACAGATGAGGAAACGCGCGCGCGCATGCAGATAATCGATAACGGCGTGATACACATGGCAAGGCTTGCCGTATATGTTTCAAGCGCTGTGAACGGCGTAGCTAAGATACATACCGAAATACTTAAAAACGACCTGTTCAAGGATTGGTACAGGCTCTATCCCGAAAGGTTCCAGAACAAGACCAACGGCATTACCCCAAGGCGCTTTTTGGGCCTTTGCAATCCTGAATACGCCAAGTTTATTGAGGAACGCATAGGCGCGGGCTTTATATCCGATCTCAGCCTGATATCAAGGCTAAAGGAGCATACGGACGACGCTGCGGTGCGCCGCTTTAACGATATAAAGGCAAAAAACAAGCGCAGGCTCGCAAGCTATATAAGCGAAAAGGAGGGCGTGCTGCTGCCCACGGACTTTGTATATGACGTTCAGGTCAAGCGCATGCATGAATATAAGCGCCAGCTTTTGAACGCCTTCTCCATACTGGATATATACTATTCGATAAAAGACGGCGCGTTGAAGGACTTTACGCCTACCGCTTTCATATTCGGCGCAAAGGCGGCTCCAGGCTATATGAGAGCAAAGAATATAATAAAGTACATAAACGAGATAGCAAAGCTGATAAACTCCGATCCCGTCATGAAGGACGTCATGCGCGTGGTATTCGTGCAGAACTATAATTGCTCCTATGCCGAGATGATAATTCCCGCCGCCGACATATCGGAGCAGATATCCCCCGCCGGTACGGAGGCCAGCGGCACAGGCAACATGAAGCTGATGCTCAACGGGGCCGTTACCCTTGGCACATATGACGGCGCAAATATAGAAATAGCCGAGCAGGCAGGCATTGAGAACAACTACATATTCGGCGCCACCGTCGATGATATTGCCCGCATAAGGCCGGCCTACGACCCCAAAGGCATATATGAAAGCGACATACGCATAAAGCGGCTGCTTGACAGCCTTGTTAACGGCACCTTCAAGGATGGCGGCATGGGCGGCTTTAAAGAGCTTTACGATTCGCTCATATACGGCGCGGCATGGCATGCGCCGGACCAGTATTATCTGCTGCTGGACTTCTATCCCTATATAGAGACTAAGCTCAGGGCAAACAGGGATTACAGGGACAGACTCGCCTTCGGCCGCAAGTGCCTTATAAACACCGCAAGCGCCGGCAAGTTCTCCTCAGACAGAGCGGTAAGGGAATATGCCGAAGAAATATGGCGCCTGCCCACAGTTAAGCTGCAATAACAAGCTTTGTTATCAGACGAAGGGCTTGTTGTGCGCAGCCATATCATGGCATATATGCATATAGAGATTTTATTTGATTATGCTATTGCTTTTGATATTGATTTGTTGTATTGTTTATATATAATTATAATATAAATAGAGTAAATATAACATATTAAGCTGAAAATCGGAGGATATATGGACAAAATTCGTCTGGGGCGAACTGAGCTGATGGTGACCGCGTGTTCCTTCGGCGCGCTGCCTGTACAAAGGCGGAGTGTTGACGATGCCGTTAAGCTTTTAAGGAAGGCTTATGACGGCGGCATAAACTATTTTGACACCGCCAACATGTATACCGATAGTGAGATGAAGCTTGGCCTTGCGTTGAGCGATGTCAGGCACGATATAATTATATCCACCAAAAGCGGCGGCAAGGATAAGGCGACCGTTACCGCGCATATAGAAAACAGCTTAAGAATGTTAAAAACCGATTATATCGACCTTTTCCAGTTCCACAACCCGGCTTCCATGCCGTTGCCCGATGATGATGACGGCCCGTTTGCCGCAGCTTTGGAGGCTAAAAGAAAGGGCTACATAAGGCACATAGGTATAACCAACCACAGGCTGGATCTTGCAAACAGGTGCATAGAAAGCGATTTGTTCGAAACCATGCAGTTCCCGTTCAGCTATATCGGCTCAGACGAGGAGATAGGCCTTGCAAGCAAATGCAAGCAGGCTGACATGGGCTTTATCGCCATGAAGGGGCTGGCAGGCGGCATGCTTACAAACGCAAAGGCCTGCATGAACTTCATAAAGCAGTTCGATAACGTTGTGCCTATATGGGGAATACAGACGGAAGAGGAGCTTGACGAGTGGCTGAGGCTTGAAAAAGAGGGCGATTTCAAGCTTAATGACGAGCTTAAGGCGGTAATAGAGCATGACCGCAAGGAGCTTTGCGGCAACTTCTGCCGCAGCTGCGGCTATTGCCTACCGTGTCCCGCCGGAATAGATATACCGCAGGCCGCGCGTATGGACCGGCTTTTGAGGCGCTCTCCCTACGGGCCGTATATGACTAAAGAGTACCATGAAAAGATGCATCTCATAGATAACTGCCTGCATTGCGGCGCATGTGCGAGCCGCTGCCCATACGGGCTGAACACGCCCGAGCTATTGCAGCATATGCTTGCAGATTACGATAAGTTTTATGCAGAGCATGCCAAGTAAACACCCAGATATGTTCACGCCTGCCGTGTGACCACCCTCCCGCCGCAGGCATATTTGCAAGCAGCCGTTTGAACCGCATCGAACGGCTGCCCCTTTTTCATTTTGGAATAAGCTGAGCCGCCCAAGAGCTTAAGTGGTAAGCAAGCCCCGTAATTATAGAAAAAGTGGCGCTCAGCCACTTTTTCGATGCTTTGAACCGCCCGCTCCGGCGGCGCTGTACAGCTATTCAGCTATGCCGTATGCTATTGCTCCATCTCCGGCAAAGCTACCGTTATCTCGCTGCCCTTGTTAAGCTCGCTTTTAAGCTTTATCTCGCCATGATGATACTGCACCGCATGCTTCACAATAGACAACCCAAGCCCCGTGCCGCCGGAGGCCTTGGAGTGGCTCTTATCCACCCGATAGAACCTTTCAAATATGCGCTGCTGATGCTCAGGCGCGATGCCTATGCCCGTATCGGATACGGTAAGCTTGACTTTTTTGTTTTCCCTGCTTACCTTTATGTCCACTACGCCGTTTTCGCGATTGTACTTTATCGCATTATCTATCAGGTTGTACGCTACCTCATATAACAGCGAGCGCGCGCCGTATACCGTGCATGCCTCGCCCTCTATGCTCATGCTTATGTGCTTAGCCTCCGCCGCAGCTTTAAGCTGGGCTGCCGCATCAGAGGCGACGCATAGCATATCCACTCCCTCCATAGGCAGCTCGTGCCCCTCGTCAAGCTGGGAAAGCCTTATTATGTCCGCAATAAGCGTAACGAGCCTTTGAGCCTCCGTGCGTATATGACCAAAAAAGCGCGGCATATCCTCCGGCTTCACCATTCCGTTCTCAATAAGCTCCGCGCTGCCTATTATGCCCTGAAGGGGAGTCTTGAGCTCATGCGATACATTGGCCGTAAACTCGCGCCTGTTCTGCTCCGCGTTCTCCTGCTCCGTTATATCAAACGAAAGTATCACCGCCCCCACAGGCTTTGCGGCGGATTCTATCCTTGTTATGTCAAGCTGGTATATCCTGCCGCCCTGTTCCATGCGCTCCTCCGCGTGGCCGGAGCGCACAGCCTGCTGTATGGCGCTTATCACGCCGTAGCTTCTTTCTATGGTGATAAAGTCCTTGCCAATACATTCTTCATTTGCCAGGAAAAGCGACCTTGCGGCCTTGTTTATGCTCAGTATCGTTCCATTTTGGTCAAGCAGGACCAGTCCTTCCTGCATGCTTTCGGTTATCTGCTCAAATTCGTCCTTCTTCTTATTCAGATCCTCAAGCTGACGCGCTATCTGCATATGCTGCCTGTTTATCCTGTTCAGCAGCGGAGACAGCTCCTCATATGCGTCGTTTTCAAGCGGCCTGTCAAGGTCAAGCGCGTTCAGCGGCTCAACTATGCGCTTTGCAAGCCTGTTCGCAAATATAAGCGATAATACAAGCGCAGCGATAAGCACGATGACTATGGGTCTAAGCATACCTAAAAGCAGCTTCCCCGCCGTCGCACTGCTTGTGGATATCCTAAGCACGGTGCCGTCGTCAAGGCGCTTTGCATAGTATATGGTCTTTTCCATAAGCGTGGAAGAATAGCGCCGGCTCTCCCCTTCGCCGTTTTGCATGGCTTCCTTTACCTCGGCCCTTTCCATATGGTTTTCAAGCTCGCCGGTCTGCGTATCATATATAACGCTTCCATCGGCAGCTATCCAGGTAAGGCGGAACCTGTTTGATTTCAGCCTTGTCAAAAAGCTGCTCCCGTCGCTGCTTACGGCCTTTGACGCCACATCGAGCATATCCTTAAGCTCGTTTTCCTGTACTGAGCAGAAGTATTCGTACAGGCAGTCAACTATTATCAAAAGGCATGCTATAAGCATTATCCCCGCGACAAGCGCAATGGCTTTGAATATCTTTTTTGTCATGGTTTTACCTCAAGGCGATAGCCCACGTTCCTTACCGTTTCTATCATATCCGCATGCTTATCAAGCTTCTGCCTAAGCGTGCGTATGTGCATATCCACGGTCCTCGTCTCGCCAACGTAGTCCGTGCCCCATACCTCGCTCATAAGCTGCTCCCTTGTGAATGCCGTTTTCGGGTGCGAAAGCAGAAGCTTTAGCAGCTCAAACTCCTTATAGGTAAGCTGTATCCTTTCGCCGTCAACGCTGACGATCCTTTCCTCAAGGTTCATAGCTACCCCGCCAGCCTTAAGCTCGTTTGCCATTACGGCGGGCCTTACGCGCCTGAGCACGGCCTTTACGCAGGATATAAGCTCCATCACGCCGAACGGCTTGGCTATGTAGTAATCCGCGCCGAGGTCAAGCCCCTGTATCTTGTCATACTCGCCGCCCTTTGCCGTAGCCATTACTATCGGTATATCCTTAAGCGCATCATCCGCCTTCATGCGTTTCAGCAGCTCTATGCCGTCTATGCCGGGCAGCATAACGTCAAGCACAACAAGCTCCGGCTTTTCATGCTGCAATGCCTGCCAAAACAACGTCCCGTCCTCATAGCCCCTCGCTTCAAAGCCGGTGGAAGTCAAAGCATAAACCTCTATGTCGCGTATGCTCGCATCGTCCTCAACGCACCATATCATGCGCTAACCCTCCTTGTGTACTCCTGTTACCGAGAATATCACCCACTCGGCAATGTTCACGGCGTGGTCGCCTATCCTTTCAAAGTATTTGGCGATCATCATAAGGTCTATGGCATGCTCGCCATCGTTTGGGTCTTGAGCTATCTTGTCTATCAGCATGCGCTTCACCCTGTCAAAATACTCGTCCACGGTATCGTCATCGCTTATGACCTGTTCTGCCAATATTGTATCATGTTTTACATAGGCATCAACGCTTTGTGTCACCATTTTTATCGCCGCAGCCGCCATTTCTTTTAATAAGCCGATTTGAGCGCTGCTCCTGCCGTCAAGATAGGTCACAATCTCGGCTATGTCCTCCGCCTGATCGCCTATCCTTTCCATATCCGTTATCATCTTGAGCGCCGCAGATACCTGCCTCAGGTCCTTAGCCACGGGCTGCTGCTGCAACAAAAGCTTAAGGCACATGGATTCTATCTCGCGTTCCTTTTGGTCTATCTCGATATCCAGCGGAGCGACCTTTTTGGCAAGCTCCTTGTCACATTCACTAAGCGCCCTTGTGGCCATGTTTATGGATTCCTCACACATTGCGCCCATCTCTATAAGCTCCTTGTTCAAAAGGGCCAACTGCTCGTCAAAACGGCTTCTCATTATCCAAACCTCCCCGTAATGTAATCCTCTGTCCTCTTGTCCTCAGGCTGGGAGAAAATATGCTCCGTGCCGCCGTACTCTATAAGCTCTCCCAAAAGGAAGAACGCCGTGTTGTCGGATATCCTTACCGCCTGCTGCATGTTATGGGTAACTATAACAATGGTATACTTGTCCTTAAGCTGCATGGCAAGCTCCTCTATCTTAGATGTCGATATAGGGTCCAGCGCGCTGGTCGGCTCATCCATAAGCAGCACCTCCGGCTCCACGGCAAGCGCCCTTGCTATGCACAGCCTCTGCTGCTGCCCGCCGGAAAGCCCGAGCGCATTCTTTTTCAGCCTGTCCTTCACCTCGTCCCATATTGCCGCATCGATAAGGGAGCGTTCAACTATGTCGTCAAGCTTGGCCTTGTTCCTTATGCCGTGCGTGCGCGGGCCGTAGGCAACGTTATCGTATATGCTCATGGGGAACGGGTTTGGCTTCTGGAACACCATGCCTATCTGCCGCCTAAGCTCGTTGACATCTGTTGATGGATCGAATATGTCAGTACCGTTATATTTAACGCTTCCGCTTATCTTGACGTCCGCAACAAGATCGTTCATTCTGTTAAGCGTTTTAAGGAACGTTGACTTGCCGCAGCCGGAAGGCCCTATAAGCGCGGTTATGCTGTTTTTTGGTATCTCTATGCTTATATCCTTAAGCGCCTGATGGCTGCCATACCACAGGCAAAGCTTTTTGACCGATATTACCGGCGCCATGCTCATTCGCTTTTTCCTCCTTATGCTATAATCAAAGCTGCTTCTTTTTGTTAAAATGGTTCGCCACCATATCGGCGCTGAGGTTTATTATCAGCGTGAGCAGCATAAGTATGGCCGCTATTGCAAACGCCACGCCGAGCTCTCCCCTCTCCTTGGCATATATGTACAGCGCGACCGTAAGCGTGGCGCCGCTGCTCGCAAGGCCCTTTATAAAGCCGTTCAGCGCGTGCGCGATGCCGGCGGTGAACAGCAGCGCCGCCGACTCGCCGAGTATCCTGCCGACGGAGAGTATGCAGCCGGTTATCACGCCGTCCACACAGCCGGGCAGCACAACGGTGCGTATCACCCTCCATTTGCCTGCGCCTAGGCCAAACGCGCCCTCTCTGTAGCTTTGCGGAACGGTCTTTAAGCTTTCCTGCGTTGTGCGCATCACCGTTGGAAGGTTCATTATAACAAGCGTGAGCGCGCCCGCTATAAGCGAGGTCTTAAGCTTCAAAAACTCGCAGAAGAACAGCATGCCGACAAGCCCATATATTATGGAGGGTATTCCGGAAAGCGTTTCCGCGGTGTACTCTATGGCGGCCGCTATCCTTTTGTTCGTGGCATACTCGTTCAAGTATATTGCCGCGCCAACTCCAAGCGGAATCACGATAACAAGGGTAGCTATAACGACATATACGCTGTTGAGTATATCCGGCAAAATGCCTATGGTATCGTCAAGTATGCTCGGTGCGGTAGATATAAGCTGCCAGGAAATATTGGGTATGCCCTTATAAAGCACATAGCCCGTCAGGAACAGTACCAGCGCCCCTATTATGCCTGCCGAAAGCCACATCAGAAGCTTTATCACCAATATATAGCCCCTGCGCTTTAAGCTGAGCCTTTTGTGCATAATCAAACCTCCTTCTCCCTTTTCAAGAAGAAATTGAGCGCCGCATTTATCATCATTATGAATACGAACAGCACCAGCGCTATGGACATAAGCGCCTGCCTCTGCAAGCCGCCGGAATACGCCATCTCGCTTGCCACCGCGGTGGTAAGGAACCTTACGCTCTGGAAAAGGCTCGGCATGTTGGATACATTGCCCGATACCATCATTACCGCCATGGCCTCGCCTATGGCCCTGCCCACGCCAAGCACCACCGCCGCCGCAATGCCGCTTTTTGCCGCGGGGACGGATACCTTAAAGTATGTTTCTACATCAGTAGCGCCAAGCGCAAGCGACGCGTCCTCATATTCCTTCGGCACGGCCTCAAGCGCGGTCACGGATACCTTTATTATTGAAGGCAATATCATTATCGCAAGCACTATTATCGCCGCAAGCAGGCTTGCGCCATCCGGCACGCTAAAAAGCTTCCTTATGCCCGGCACAAGCACCAGCATGCCGACAAGGCCGTATACCACGCTCGGTATGCCCGCCAGCAGGCTGACAGCGCTCAGTATCAGCTTTTTGAGTCTTTTTGGCGCAAGCTTGGCTATGTATACCGATGCCATGAATCCGACCGGCACGCCAAGCACTATCGCGCCGCATGTGCCATAAACGCTTGTAAGTATAAACGGCAGTATGCCGTATGAAGGCTCGGCAGCCGTGGAAGCCCATGTTTTGCCGAACAGGAACGGCACGAGGCCTATCTGTTTTATTGCCGGTATGCCGGATATAACAAGGTACGCCGTTATAAGCAACACGCAGCCCACGGTTATCAGCCCCAGCACAAGGAATATGCCGTGTACGATGGTCTCAAACGCTCTTTTGTTCTTCATATAGCATATTCTCCTACAAAACCAACGCAATGCTTCTGGGCGGCTTTTCGGGCCGCCCGTGTATTGCTCATGCTTTATCAGTTTGCGGGCACCGCGCCTGCCTTGGCAATAAGTTCCGCCGCACCGGCTGAGGTAGCGTAGTCAAAGAAGCTCTGCGCCGCGTTGGAAAGCGCTTCGCCTTCCTTTGTTACCAGCACGAATGGGCGCTGCACAAGATATGTGCCGTCCTTAACGGTCTCTTCAGTGGCGGCTACGCCGTTTACGGTTATCGCCTTTACGCTATCCTTAAGCGAAGCGAGCGACGCATAGCCTATCGCGTTGGGATTCTGAGCGACCGTTGTTATAACGTCGCCTGTCGAGGTAAGCTCCTGGCGGTATTTGCAGACGTCCTTTGTGCCGGTTATGGACTCAAATCCGTCCCTTGTGCCGGAGCCCGCCTCCCTGCCTATAAGCACTATCTCGGCATCGCTGCCGCCAACGTCCTTCCAGTTCGCGATAGCGCCTGTGTATATCTTGGCTATGGTTTCTATATCAAGATCATCTATCCGGTTTTCGGGATTTACTATTATCGCTATGCCGTCGTAGGCAAGCACAGTCTCCTTCAAGCCCTCGGCCTTTTCCTCGTCCTTAAGCCTCCTGCTGGAAAGCCCTATGTCGCAGCGCCCTTCAAGCACGGCCTTTATGCCGGAGCCGGAGCCCGTGGGGTTGTAGGTGAAGGTAACGTTTTCGTTGTCCCTCATAAACGATTCGCCAAGCGCGCCTATCACCTTTTCCATTGATGTCGAGCCGTCGGTAGATACCGTAGCGCCCTGCTCCCCAGCGCAGGCGGTAAGCATTATGGCTAAGCAAATTGACGCAAGCACCATGCACATTATCTTTCTCATTTCTGTTATCCCCTTTCAATTACCTTTATATTTTGTTCTTACGGTTATAAGGATACTCATCCGGTGTAAAATCAAAAAGAACAGTATTGTAAAATCCATGTCAAATCCTGTTTGGGCATATCCGTGCAAATAAGTGTGGCTTAGGAATATGAGGTCGAGTATAATAATAGCATAAGCATTAAGGAGGCATTATCGTATGGAACGCATATTTTTTGCAAAGGTAAAGGGAAACGCCCGCATACCTTCAAAAAGGGATGAGGACGCAGGCTATGATGTATATGGGCTTATAGAAGAGCCGTATATTACCCTGCAGCCGCATGAAACACGGCTGATTCCAACCGGCATAGCCTCCGCATGCCCGCAGGGTTACTATTTTCAGCTTCAGGAAAGGGGCTCCACAGGCACAAAGGGCATCTCCCAAAGGTGCGGCGTTATAGACAGCGGCTACCGCGGGGAGTGGTTCCTGCCCATAACCAATCTCAATTCGGTGCCTGTGATGCTAAAGGCCCCTGATACTAAGCTGCCTTTTAACGAGGCCGATTATCACGGCATAATATATGATCTATCCAAGGCGCTTGCGCAAGCCGTGCTGCTGCCCGTTCCCAAGACAGAGGTAACGGAGCTTAGCTATGACGAGCTTTTATCCATAAAATCACAGCGAATGGCGGGCAGCATAGGCAGCAGCAACAAGTAAGCTTATAAGCGTTTGCACCTTTATTGTTTATCTTCTGTTGGAGCATTTGAAGCATTGCCTCATTATGCCGCACACCATGTAGTCCGCCATCTGCAATGCTTCTTTTTCTATTTCGTCAAACGTAGCTATATCCCGGGCAAATTGGCAGCTCAGCCTTTCGCTCGCCTCCCTTTCGGTAAGTTCAAGATGAAAGTATAGCATGTTCCTCCATTCATCCTCGCACCAGAACCTGTTTATGGATGCAAGAAAGCTGGCTATCTCGTCTGCGTTTTCATACCAGCGGTCCCTTGCGTCGCCGGTTTTTTGGCTGTTCTCCGCCTTAAGCGCGTTTACAAGCTCGCCGCCTATTTCAAGATGCTCTGTCAGCAGGCTGCCGAAGCGTTCCGACTTTGCCGTGCCGTAAAAGGGCATAAGCGCAACGGTAAAGTCCTTTGGGTTCCGCAAAAGCCTTTTTGTCACCTCATCCAGATCCTTCAGGCAGGCAGCGGTGCTTATAATAAAAATCTGGTCCAGTAAACGTGCTGCTCCCACAGCAGCCTCATATCGTTGGTTATAGAAGTGTTGTTATTGTTGCAGCATCTTTGCATGCTTATCACCCTCCTTATTCGATATGAGCATAATATGCAGCAACGCCAGCTTTGGTTATTGACGATAGCTTTCTTTTTTATGTGCCGCGGCAAATTTGATATTATGTAGTGTTATTTCACAGAGGTGCTATTTCACTTGCTCCGTCAGCAGCAGTTTTAATTAAGAAAGGACTTGCACAAACAAGTCCTTTTTCATGGCAGGGGCAGAAAGACTCGAACTCTCAAGAACGGTTTTGGAGACCGCTATGTTACCATTACATCATGCCCCTATCGGCGACTTGATTATTATAGCATCTATGTCTTTTGATGTCAACGCAAAATAATATATGCGCGTTTGTGAACACATGTGCATGCCACTTGCCGCGGCAGCATATTCTGCGGTATAATTAGCGCGAAAAGGAGCTAACCCGTATGTTAAACTACGTTGCCGGCATAGGCGCCGCAAATCTTGATATAAACGGGCGCAGCATAAACCCCGTTGTCCTGCGCGATTCAAACCCGGGCGTTCTTTCGTCCTCTGCTGGCGGAGTAACGCGGAATATACTTGAAAACCTGAGCCGTATGGGCGTTAAAACTGAGCTTATGAGCGCGATAGGCCATGATGCTTTCGGCGAAAGGATAATAGAAAGCTGCAAAAGCGCAGGCATTGGCACGGAGCATGTCCTGCGGATAAAGGATCGCTTTAGCTCAACATATATATCCGTGTTGGATGATTCCGGCGATATGCTTATCGGCATGAGCGATATGCGCATACTAAAAAACATTCCGGACAAATATATTGAAGCTAATATTAGCCTTATACAAAACGCCGTGGCAATAGTATTGGACGGCTGCCTTATGCCGAAAACCATAGACGCCATCTTATCCGCCGCAGGCAAAACGCCCGTGTTTGCGGACCCCGTCTCCACTGCGTATGCTAAGACGATACAGCAGTTCTGCCCACGGCTCTATCTTGTAAAGCCTAATCTTATGGAGCTTGAGATATTGAGCGGAATGTCCGTAGAGTCGGATACGGATATACGCATAGCGGCAGACAGGCTTATAGACGGCGGCACGCGCGCCGTGGCGGTAAGCCTTGGCAAAAGGGGCTGCTATTATTGCGATGCGGAAGGGACGAGCATGTTCCGCGCGCTTAAGCCGGTAGACGCTATGCAAAATGCCACCGGCGCGGGAGACGCGTTTATGGCAGGCCTGATAAAGGGCCACATGGACCGCCTTGACAAGGCCTGCATGCTTGACCGCGCGCTTGCAGCGGGCATAGCGGCAACGCTTTCAAGCTCGACCATCAACCCGGATATGAGCGAGGAGCTTATAAACAGCATAATCAAACAGTATACGATATAAGGAGAGTGCAAAAATGGAACTGAACAAATATATTGACATTCAGCCGGAGGTGGCGCAGGCATTAACTGAAAATGAGCCTGTTGTGGCGCTTGAAAGCACTATACTAAGCCACGGCATGCCCTATCCTGAGAACCTGAGCTTTGCCGCCGAAGTTGAGCGCACCGTAAGGAGCGAGGGCGTGATACCCGCCACCATGGCCATAGTTGGCGGCAGGATAAAGATAGGCCTTTGCAAAGATGAGCTTGAGCTTATGTGCAGGGCCAAAAACGTAGGCAAGGTAAGCAGGCGCGATTTTGCAATATACGTTGCAGAGGGCAAGGACGGCGCTACAACAGTTGCAAGCACCATGATGTGCTGCGCATATGCCGGAATACAGGTGTTCGCCACCGGCGGCATAGGCGGCGTACACAGGCATGGCGAGGTCACTATGGATGTATCTGCCGACCTTCAGGAGCTTGCGCACACAAACGTTGCCGTTGTTTGCGCCGGCGCAAAGCAGATACTTGATATAGGCCGCACACTTGAATACCTTGAAACCATGGGCGTTCCGGTTATAGGCAACGGCACGGCTGACTTTCCGGCATTTTATTGCAGGAAGAGCGGCTTTGGCGTAGACTATGCAGCAAAGGACGAGGCCGATATAGCAAAGCTTATACACACAAAGCAGGAGCTTGGCCTTAAAGGCGGCATGCTTATAGGCAACCCCATACCGGAAGAGTACGCAATGGACTTTGACTATATGGAGCAGGTGATACAGAAGGCGCTTAAGAAAGCAGATGAGGCCAACATACACGGTAAGGACATAACCCCCTTCCTGCTTGCAAGCATAAAGGACATAACAGGAGGGGCCGCGTTCGAAGCAAACGTAAAGCTTGCGCTGAACAACGCTAAATGCGCCGCCAGGATAGCCAGAGCCTTGAGCGATATGGAGTGAAGCAAAAGCATATATACAGCAAAAAGCCCCAATATTTGGGGCTTTTTGCCTGTTGATAAGCCCTGGGGTTGTTAAGGGGCGGCTGCCCCTTAAGCTTTATTCCGGCTCTGACGGCATGCACGTCAGAACGGATGAAAACCTTCAGGCTTTCGTACCTTGCGGGTTTTGCCGCCCGGGGGCGAATGCGAGAGGCAAAACCCATGAAAACTCGAAAAAGTGGCGTTTAGCCACTTTTTCGACACTCTCAAAGCCCCAATATTTGGTGCTTTTGCTTATTTGCCGGGTTCTTGATGCCGATTACAGGCCCATTTCCTCTTTTACTTCCTTGAAGCACTTAACCGCAAACTCAAGATCCTCCCTGCTGTGTCCGGCGGATACCTGGGTGCGGATACGGGCCTTGCCCATAGGCACAACGGGATAGCAGAAGCCTATAACATACACGCCCTTTTCAAGCATGCGCGCCGCAAATTCCTGAGCTGTGCGCGCATCGTAGAGCATAACAGGCACTATCGGGTGCGTGCCAGGCAGCACGTCAAAGCCGAGCTTGCCAAGCTCGCTGCGGAAGAAGGCGGTGTTTTCATGCACCTTGTCGCGCAGCGCGGTGGAGGCGGTGAGCATCTCCAGCACCTTAAGACTTGCCGCGCAGATGGCCGGAGCAAGCGCATTGCTGAAAAGATAGGGGCGGCTGCGCTGCCTTAGCAGATCGACTATCTCCTTCTTTGCGCAGGTGTAGCCGCCGCTCGCGCCGCCAAGCGCCTTGCCGAGGGTGCCGGTTATTATGTCAACGCGGCCCATAACTCCGCAGGCCTCAGCCGTGCCTCTGCCATGCTCGCCCATGAAGCCGACGGCGTGGGAATCGTCTACCATCACAAGCGCGCCATACTCGTCCGCAAGGTCGCATATTGCGGGAAGGTTGGCTATATAACCGTCCATGCTGAATACGCCGTCAGTCGCTATCAGCTTTATACGGCAATCCTTGGCAGCCTCAAGCTGAGCCTTAAGATCTTGCATGTCATTGTTCTTGTAACGGAAGCGCTTTGCCTTGCAAAGGCGGATGCCGTCTATAATGCTTGCATGGTTCAGCTCGTCTGATATTATTGCGTCGTCAGCGCCAAGCAGCGTCTCAAACAGTCCGCCGTTAGCGTCAAAGCATGAGGAGTAGAGTATGCAGTCCTCTGTGCCGACAAATTCGGCAAGCTTCTTTTCAAGCTGCTTATGTATATCCTGCGTACCGCATATGAAGCGCACGCTGGAAAGGCCAAAGCCCCACCTGTCATAGCTTTCCTTGGCGGCCTCTATAAGCTCCTTGTTGTTGGAAAGGCCAAGGTAATTGTTGGCGCACATGTTAAGCACGCCGTTAGTAGTCGTAGTGTCTATCCTGGCGCGCTGCTCCGTGGTTATTATGCGCTCGTCCTTATATGTACCGGCCTCGCGTATGCCCTCAAGCTCTTTTGCATAGATCTCGTATGCGTTTTTCATATTTGCCTGCCTCCTTTTTTATTTGCTCCAGTCAAGTATTACCTTGCCGGAATGTCCGCTGTTCATGGCCTCAAAGCCCTTTTCAAATTCGGTATAGTGGTAACGGTGGGTTATTATCGGCGTAAGGTCAAGGCCGGCTTGTATCATGGCTATCATCTTATACCATGTTTCAAACATCTTGCGGCCGTAAATGCCCTGTATGCTCAGGCCCTTGAATATAACGTCGTTCCAGTCTATTATGGTGCCTGGTCCGGCTATGCCGAGCAGGGCCACCTTGCCGCCGTTGCGCATGGATTTAAGCAGCTGGTTAAGCGCCTTCCCGTTGCCGCTCATCTCAAGGCCAACGTCAAAGCCTTCCACCATGTTGTGCTCAGCCATAGCGTCCTCAAGCTTTTGATTTGTAAGGTTAACGGTGGCGGTCGCGCCCATCTTCTTGGCTATGCTCAGCCTGTAATCGTTAACGTCGGTTATTATGATGTTCCTTGCACCGTTCTGGCGGCATATGCCAACGGCCATCATGCCTATCGGGCCTGCGCCGGTTATAAGCACATCCTCGCCGACAACGTCAAACATCGTGGCCGTGTGCGTGGCGTTGCCATAAGCATCGAAGAAGGCTATTATCTCCTCCGGAATATCGTCCGGCATGGCTATAACATTGGTCTTGGGTATGCATACGTATTCGGCGAATGCGCCGTCCCTATCCACGCCGACGCCCGTGGTGAACTTGCACCACTGTCCGTTGCCTGCGCGGCAGTTGCGGCAGTGGCCGCAAACTATGTGGCCTTCTCCTGAAACGAGCTGCCCAACATGATACTCCGTTACGCCAGGGCCAAGCTTGGCTATTTCGCCAACATACTCATGGCCTATGGTCATAGGAGGCTTGATGTGCTGCTGGCTCCAGGAATCCCAATTGTAGATATGTACATCCGTACCGCAAATAGCTGTTTTATGGATCTTTATCAGTACCTCGCCTATACCCGGCTCCGGCACAGGCACCTGCGTCAGTATTAGTCCTTTTGCACACTCAGGTTTAACAAGCGCATCCATCATTTTCTGCATACTATTAACCTCGCTGAATTAAGAAGTGTTACGGCGCGTCCACGCTGTACAGACATATTATACTTTCTATTTCAGCTTAAATCAATCCCATAGGCCCGTTTTTTCAAGGCCTGCATTATGTATTCGCTGATTTATTTTAATCTTAGTATGCAGTTATGCAATTTTTATCCGCATACAACGTACACATGTACGTCAAACTATTTTGAGTACAAATATGTAAGCTCACCGGATTTATTAACAAGAGAGTATTCGCCGTTGCGGCTGACCACAGCATAGCCATCGCTGAACGGTCCAGCCGTATCGAACTGAGGCTCAACTATGTACAGGCCTGTTGTATTTATGTAACCCCAAAGCTCGCTTGCAGCATCTGCAACGGCGGCGGCGCCGTTTGAAAAGGAGGCCGCATCGCTGTACTTATTGGCAATCTCAAGCGAGCCTTTTGTGTTTATGTAGCCCCACTTTCCGTCTATCTTCACCGCCGCATAGCCGTTTTTGAAGCTCAAACCGTCCTGATAGCGCGTTTTATATGCAGTCTGTGCCTTGCTGTTGAAATAGTAAACCTCGCTGCCGTCATGTATAAGCGCATAGCCTTCGCTATAAGCGGTACCATGCTGCTTGGAGCTTAATGTGGCTATCTTCTCCCCCACCTTGTCTATTATATAGCTATTGCCGTTAGCGGAGCGTGCAAACGCCACGTCCGCACCGTAATCGCTTACAGCCGCCCACTTTTGCGACACCGCGACATCGCCGTTAACATCTATGAACCCATATTCGGAGCCGGAGCGCGCCATTGCCCTTCCGCAGTGAAAATCGCCCACTTCCCTGAATCTATAGTCTATTATCAGCTTGCCCGTTCTGTCTATATAGCCCCATCTGTCGCCCGATTCAACCGCAGCCTTATCCTCGCTGAATATGCTCACATGCTCCCATGCAGGCTCCGCAAGCCATGCGCCCGACCTGTTTATAAGCCCGAACATTCCGTTCTGCGCGGCGAAGGCAACATCGCCGTCAAACTCATATGCTTCTGAAAACACAGCCTCTATTACCACCTGGCCGGAGGTGTTCTTATAGCCCCAAAGCCCGTTTGCTTCGGCATACGGCACCAGCCTTCCTGAATTGGAGGGCTTTGGCGTTTGAGTAGGCTCGGCCTGGCCCGAAGCTGATTCGGGTGTTTTTTCAGGCTCCGTATTCTGCGTATCGCCGCTCTGCTCAGGCGCGGCGGGCGTTGTGGGAGCGGCATCAGCCTGACCCGTAAGCATATTGACGCCGCCGCCTTTATAAAAAGCGGCGTAAAGCAGGCTTGCTATTACAAGCGCTGCAATAAGTATAAGATGCGGCTTAATAGCCCTTATCATTTTGTTTGAATTATTTGAACGGCTTTTGCCCATTTTATATCCCGAGTTATCCATAATAAGCTATATCCTAACAAAAACAGTTTTGTATATGAATTTTATCAGATATGCATGCCAAAATAAAGAGCAAATGCACTTTTTTGGCTCAGCCTATAAGGAATAGTGTCGCGGCTTATGGCAAAAGCTAATGCCGAGGTGAAAAGAGATGGCATTGATGCAAAACGGCTTCAATGAGCCGGAGCTTCCCCTTGGCTTCGGCATGGCGCTTATGCAGGATGCAGACGCGCTCAAGCGTTACGCCACAATGAGCGTCACAGAACGATCAAGCTACATAGAAGGCGCAAAGCTTATTCGCTCCAAGGAGGAGATGCAGCGTTACGTTCATCTTTTCGGCCGTAAATAAGGGATACTGCAATATCGGAAAAGTGGCGCTCAGCCACTTTTTCGACATTCTTAAGGAGACGGGGAAAAACCGCGTCTCCTTAACGGCTTATATCAATATTCAGTGTGTTTCAGTTTGTTGTGACTGGCAGCTGCCTCGCATCGCGCAGTTGGCGCAGTTGCACCCGCAGCAGGACTTGCCCTGTTTTTTTTGACGCACAAGCCGCGCTATTATAAGCGCCGTCACTGCCATCAATGCAATCGATATCAGTATCGTAGCAATGTTTTGCATAAGCCAGTTAAACATAAGTATACCTCCTTAAGCTGAAACTGTTTTTTTATGGAAGCGCTTCCCCAATCAAACATTGGCCGTAAGCTTATCAGCCTCTTTATAGGGCTTGACAAGCATGTAGATTATCCCTGCGAGCGCCGCAATGGCGAACATCAGGCCAACAGCACTGGTATGACCGATTACGGCGTTGCCGAACTGGTTTATCATCAAAGCTATCACATAAGCGAATCCGCACTGATAGGCTATTGCAAACCATGTCCACTTGGGGTTGTTCATCTCGCGCTTTATTGCTCCGATAGCCGCGAAGCAAGGCGCACACAGCAGGTTGAACACCAGGAAGGAGTAGGCGCTTATTCCGGTGAAAGCGGCGGCTATGTTCTGATATACCGTGCCGTCGCCGCCGCCATAGAGTATGCCCATAGTGCCGACTATGTTTTCCTTGGCCACAAGTCCGGTTATTGAAGCAACTGTAGCCTGCCAGCTGCCCCAGCCCAGCGGGGTGAATATCCACGCTATGGCGTTGCCTATAGCAGCGAGGATGGAATAGTCCAGCTCCTCATCGCCAAGCATCCTGAACGTGCCGTCAACAACGCCGAAGTAGGTGGTAAACCATACGAATATGGTTGAAAGCAGTATTATCGTGCCGGCCTTCTTTATGAAGCTCCAGCCCCGCTCCCACATACTCCTGAGTAAGTCGGAAAGCGTGGGCCAATGGTACGCGGGCAGCTCCATGACAAAGGGAGCTGGTTCGCCTGCAAACATCCTTGTCTTTTTGAGCATTATGCCCGATATGATTATCGCAGCCATGCCTATGAAGTAGGCGCTGGTGGAGACCCAAGGCGAGTTACCGAACATTGCGCCGGCTATCATGCCTATGAAAGGCACCTTGGCTCCGCAGGGGATAAAGGTAGTAGTCATTATAGTCATTCGCCTATCGCGCTCGTTTTCTATGGTGCGGCTGGCCATTATGCCGGGCACGCCGCAGCCTACGCCGATGAGCATAGGAATGAAGGACTTGCCGGAAAGCCCGAACTTGCGGAACACCCGGTCCAGCACGAACGCTATTCGGGCCATGTAACCGCAGGCTTCAAGGAAAGCGAGCAGCAGGAACAACACAAGCATCTGCGGCACGAAGCCAAGCACCGCGCCAACGCCCGCAACGATGCCGTCAAGTATCAGCCCCTTGAGCCACCCTGCAGCGCCCGCGCTTTCAAGCGCACTGCCAATAAGCACGGGCACGCCTGGCACCCATACGCCGTAGTCAGCGGGGTCGGGGCAGTCAAAGCCATTATCCTCAAAATAGCTTACGGCCCCAAGATATGTGGTGGGGATGGTGGTCTCCTCATCTGCGCCATCGGGTATATTTGCATAGTAGACATCCATATTGCTAACCGCAAGAGTCTCCTCATCCTCTACCGCTACGATGCCGACAGCGTTCTCGTTCTTGGGAGCAAAGTTCTTTATCTCCTCAATAGCGGCAGCTTCGTCAAAGTCCTCAGCCTCGGTATCTATATCAACAAAAGCGGAAATGGCGTTCATGGCGTCGGCGTATTCCTCGCTGGCCTCCGCGTACTGGGCGCCGCCTATGCCGAGCAGATGAAAGCCGTCCCCGAACAGGCCGTCGTTCGCCCAATCCGTAGCTGCCGCGCCAACGCTCACCATGGAGACGTAGTATACAAAGAGCATTACCAGCGCAAATATGGGCAAGCCCAGCCAGCGGTTGGTGACTATCTTATCTATCTTATCCGAGATTGAAAGAGCGCCGGCGTTCTTTTTACTGTAGCAGCTCTTTATTATTCCGGCAATGTAGACATAACGCTCGTTGGTTATGATGGACTCCGAATCGTCGTTAAGCTCCTTTTCGGCGGCTTTGATGTCGCTTTCTATATGCTGCATGGTGCCGGCGGGGATATTGAGCTTTTCAAGCGCCTTGTCGTCGCGCTCAAATATCTTTATGGCGTACCAGCGCTGCTGTTCAGGCGGCATATCGTGTACGGCTGCTTCCTCTATATGGGCAATGGCATGCTCAACAGGTCCGGAGAAGGTATGCATGGGAACGGTCTTGCTTGCTTTGGCGGCCTTGACGGCGGCTTCGGCAGCCTCCATAACGCCTGTACCCTTAAGCGCGGATATCTCAACTATCTCGCACCCAAGCCGGCGTGAAAGCTCGGCGGTGTTTATCTTGTCGCCGTTCCTCTTGACCACGTCCATCATGTTTATGGCAATAACGACAGGTATACCAAGCTCGGTAAGCTGTGTTGTCAGGTACAGGTTACGCTCAAGGTTGGTGCCATCGATTATGTTGAGTATCGCGTCCGGACGCTCGGTTATAAGGTAGCTGCGCGCCACCATCTCTTCAAGCGTATATGGTGACAGGGAGTATATGCCGGGAAGGTCCATTATAGTGACATCGTCATGCTTTTTAAGCTTGCCTTCCTTCTTCTCCACGGTCACGCCAGGCCAGTTGCCGACAAACTGGTTAGAGCCTGTCAGCGCGTTGAACAGCGTTGTTTTGCCGCAGTTCGGGTTGCCTGCAAGGGCTATCTTTATCTGCTTTTCCATTTACCGCTCCTTTCGGTTAGACTACTCTAACCTCGTTTCAAAAAATTATTCTTCGACTTCTATCATTTGAGTATCCGCCTTGCGCAGGCTAAGCTCGTATCCGCGCACAGTGACCTCCATAGGATCGCCCAGCGGCGCTGCCTTGCGCACGAATACCTCGCTACCCCTGGTAATGCCCATGTCCATTATGCGGCGCTTAACAGCGCCTTCCCCATGCAGCTTCACAACCCTTGCGCTCTCACCGATATTTACGTCTTTAAGCGTTTTCATATTCTCCTTCTCCTTTATTATAATGCTAATTTAACCATTATCCTTCGGGCCAACTCTGCGCTTATAGCTACCCTGGCCTCTTTTACCTTCACTATTATGCTGTCACCGATCGAGGATACCACGCTCACCTTTCCTCCCGGCACAAAACCTATATCCGCAAGATGCTTCTTCACCTCCGGACTTCCACCGACCCTGTATATCAGGTTCTCTTCGCCAATATTTGCAAGCACAAGCGGCATCATCGCATCCTCCTCCGCAGCTCAGTTAGACTTATCTAACTATTATTGTAAAAAGAATGGCTGATCGACTGTAACCGTTGCATCCACATGCGGGTTAAGTTTCTCTAACTGAAATGTAGTTTAACATCTCTAACCGTTGTTGTCAACCCCTTTTTCAATACTTTTTAAGCGCTTGCAATTTCAGTTTCGATGTGCTACTCTTATGGAAAAATATCAAGCCGGAAGGCGGTGCATTTGCCATGAGAATACTCAGAGCTTCCGAGGATTATCTTGAGGCTATGCTTATTATGAAGCAAAAGCATGGCTATATCCGCTCCATAGATGTTGCCGAGTATCTTGGCGTAACAAAGCCCAGCGTCACATATACCACAAAAAGGCTCAGGGAGAACGGCTACATAACGATGGATGCCGACGGGCTGATAACGCTTACCGACAGCGGCATGGAAATAGCCTCCAACATGCTTGGCAGGCACAAGGTGCTCACAAAATTCCTGATATCGCTTGGCATAGACGATATCACGGCCGAAAAGGATGCCTGCAAAATAGAGCACGACATAAGCCAGCAAACGTTTGAGGCCATATGCGCGCACGCTATGGAGCATGAAGGCAAGCCGGTAGAATAACAGGTTTTATGCTTATATCGGCCATTAGGTCTTAGCAGGATACATGATGGCTTTTTTGATTTGCGCCACCTTCAGCTTGGCTGGCCCGTTATTAAATCTAATTTAGCGATTTCACATTGGAGAGATAACTACTATGGAGGGTATTGAACGCAGGATAAACGCCGAAAACCGCATGATAACCGGCGTTATATGGAAGCAGATACTGTTTTTCTTCTTCCCGATAATGCTGGGCTCGCTGTTTCAACAGCTATACAATACAGTTGACGCGATAGTAGTAGGCCAGTTCGTTGGCAAAAACGCGCTTGCGGCGGTCGGGGGCTCGGCCTCCAACATATTAAACCTGCTGATAGGCTTTTTTACCGGGCTTTCCTCGGGCGCAACGGTAATAATATCGCAGTATTACGGCGCAAACGACAGAGACGGCGTGACCAGAGCTTTGCATACGGCTATATTGTTTTCAATAGTCGGCGGCGGCGCGCTTACTGTACTGGGTCTTTTGGGCACCGACGCCATGCTCAGGCTTATGGATACCCCCGCCGACACGATGGAAGAGTCTGCACTGTATCTGCGCATAATGTTCCTCGGCATGATACCGAACATGGTATACAACGTAGGTTCAGCCATACTGCGCGCAATGGGCGATTCAAAAAGACCCTTGTATTTTCTTGTAGTCGCTTGCCTTTCAAACGTGCTGCTTGACATAGTGTCCGTGCTGCTTTTCAAAATGGGCGTTGAGGGCGTCGCCCTGGCAAGCATACTTGCCCAAACCATAAGCGCCGTGATGGTAATGCTTTCACTTGCCTTGCCAGGCAGAGCCTGTCGCTTCGTATTCAATAAGATGCGCTTTGAAGGCGACATACTTGCGCGCACAATAAAGATAGGCCTCCCCGCCGGGGTGCAATCCATAATGTACTCGCTTTCAAACACCCTTCTTACCGCCACCATAAACAGTTTCGGCACGGATACCGTGGCCGCATGGGTGGTGCTCGGCAAGGTGGACGGCATAACCTGGATGATGCTTGGCGCGTTAGGCATAGCGTCTATGACGTTCGTAGGCCAAAACTTTGGCGCAGGCAGGCTGGACAGGGTGCAGAAGAGCCTTAAGATATGCCTTGGCATGGGCGCGCTTATAACCATCGGCTTCGGCGCCGGGCTGCTGCTTTTCGGCGCGCCGCTGTTTTCACTGTTTTCAAAGGACGCGCCGGTGATAGAGCTTTCCATGCGCCTTCTGTGGTATTTTGCTCCATTCTATTGGCTCTTTGTTCCAATAGAGATAATAAGCGGCACATTGCGCGGACTTGGCGATACGCTTATACCAACCGTAATCACCGCCGTCGGCATATGCGTGTTCAGGGTCATATGGGTGCTTGCCGCGGTTCCGGCTTATAACAGCGTATTTACAGTATCCATAAGCTATCCGGTATCGTGGTTGGTTACATCAATAGCGTTTGCAATATACTATCTTATAGTGCGGCGCAAAAGATTTTCCAAAATACCGGAAATTTTACAGAAACAGTAAAATTTATTCATCTGGGGCCGCAGGCGCGGCTCCTTTTTTGCCCTGCTTTTATGTGTTTGCTTAAATCTGCGCTATATGTTAGAATGGCATGAGAAACGCTTTAGCGAGGACGTATATGCAAACCAAAGATATCTCTCTGCCAACTTTGCGCAGATTGCCTGTTTACCTGCATTATCTTAATGCTATCAAGGCTGAGCGCACTAATATATCCGCAACGGCCATAGCAAGCTATTTTGGCATAAACGATGTTCAGGTACGCAAGGATCTTGCTATAGTAAGCGGCAGCGGCAGGCCAAAGACCGGCTATGTTACGGAGGAGCTTATCGCGCACATACAGGCCTGCCTTAACTGCAACCGCGAAACAAAAGCCATACTTGTCGGCGCGGGAAACATAGGCAAGGCGCTGCTTGCTTACGGCGGATTTGACGATTTCGGCCTTAGGATAATTGCCGCATTCGATTCAGACGAAAACACGGTTGGGAAGCCGATAAGCGGAAAGCCCGTTTATTCAATGGACGAGCTTGGCAGGATATGCAGGCTTGAAAACGTTAAGCTCGGCATAATAGCCGTGCCTGTTCAAAGCGCGCAGAGCGTGTGCGACGAGCTTGTTGCCTGCGGCATAAGGGCAATATGGAACTTTGCGCCGGCTATATTGAAAAAGCCAGAAACCGTGCTTATAGAAAACGAAAACCTTGCCTCCTCCCTGGCTATACTTTCAAGGCACATAGGCAACGTAGAAAAGGAGAATCCACAATGAACCTTTTGCATCTAAAATATGCGGTAGTCATAGCGGAGACAAACTCCATGACAAAGGCTGCCGATCTGCTTTTTACCGCGCAGCCTAATTTAAGCCGGGCGATAAAGGAGCTTGAAAGCACACTTGGCATAACCGTATTCAGGCGCACATCGAAGGGCATATTCCCAACCCCTCAGGGCGAAGAGTTTTTGGGCTACGCAAGGAAGATACTCGCTCAGGTAGACGCAGTTGAAGCCATGTACAAAAGCGGCGCGGAAAAGGCGCCGCAGTTTTCGCTCACCACTCCTGGTGCAAACTATGCCGCGGCTGCATTCGCGGAATTTGCAAAAAAGCTTGATTCCGCTAAAAAAGCCGAGCTTATATACAACGAAACAGTCGCGCCCATGCGCGTGCTGAGCAACGTTACCGACGCCGGCTACAACCTTGGCATACTGCGCTGCCAAAACGCGCAGGAGCACAGCATAAAGAGCCTGCTTGGCGAAAAGCAGCTTCAATTCGAGCTGATATGTGAGTTTGAATATATGCTGGTCATGTCAGCTTCCCATCCGCTTGCAGGCAGCGGCAGCATTTCCGCTGACAAGCTTAATAACTTCACGGAAATCGCCTCCGCAGACCCATATGTGCCGACGCTGCAGCTTTCAACTGCGCGCAAAAACGACATTGAAACGGATCCATTAAAAAGAATATATGTTTTTGACCGTTCAAGCAGGCTTAGGCTTTTAAATAAGATAAGCAGCGCTTTTATGTGGGCCTCCCCTCTGCCGAATAGCGTGCTTGACGAGCTTGACCTTGTACAGAAGCCATGTAAGGATTCTCACCAAACATACAGGGATATGCTCATATACCGCCGCGGTTATCAGCTCAGCGATATGGACAACGCTTTTATAGACGAGCTTATGAAAGTAAAGCGTTCTATGGGGTTAAACTGCGATTGATAAAGGCCCATACCAAATAGAATATAATAGGTATATATACACTCTGTTAAGGTTTACATTATAGTGTTTATCTGATATCATAATGCTTAAGCTAAGGAAATTCGGCTTAAAAAGCGCGTTTTGGAGGAAAAATCCGGCATGAGCATCGCCGTGGACAGGATAATCGCCATAAGCACGGGTAAGACCGTGTACCGTGACGGTGAATCCGTAATCAAGGTATTCAGCCAGCCATATCCAAAGGCGCTTGTTTTTCGTGAGGCGCTCAATCAGGCATGCATGGAGGATTCTCCAGTGCGGGTGCCGCATGTGCAGCGCGTATTTTACTCCGAGCAGAACTTAGCCATATCTTATGAGTATATGCGCGGCAAAACGCTTAAAAGGCTTATAGCCGAGCAGCCCCAAAAAAGCGAAGAGCTTTTGAAGGTGCTCATAGATACGCAGCGTCTTATTTCTTCCTCCCGCGCCGATATGCTGTTTCCGTTAAAGGACAGGCTTGCAAGCAGCATATCCGCCGGCATAAACGACGCTATGCTCATTTATGATCTTACCAAGCTGCTTTATTCAATTCCGGATGGCGCTTCCGCCTGCCACGGCTCCCTCGGCTTATCAAGCATACTCATTGGTGAAGACGGAGCCGCTTGCGTAATCAACTGGAGCAGGGCGGCGCGCGGATATTATCTTTACGATGCGGCGGCAAGCTACATACAGCTATATATTGAAGGTGAGCAAGCCTTGGCAGAGGCTTATATAAGCATGTATTGCTCGTCGAACGATGTGTCAAGACAGGCCATTTCGCCTTGGATAACGCTTTGTGCGGCGTCAAGGCTCAGCGAAGGCAACGCGCGGGAGCGCGAGCTTCTGTGCGCTTTTATATAAGAGAGTGTCTTAATCTTAATAATGAAGGAAGAGGTTTATCTATGAAAATCACGATATGTATCGGAAGCTCCTGCCACATAAAGGGCTCGCGCCAGGTGGTTGAGCAGCTTCAGTCCCTCGTAAGCGAGCATGGTTTGACGGATAAGGTCGAGCTTGCCGGTACCTTCTGCATTGGGAAATGCCAGAACGGAGTGAACGTGATAGTTGATGGCGAAACATACTCCGTAACTCCCGAGATCACGCAGACATTCTTTGAACGCGAAGTGCTTGCCAGGCTGTGAGCGTTTCGCTTGATGAGGTAGCCAAAATGGATTATATTTCATTCAAAAAATCAAACTGCCGCAATTGCCATAAGTGCATACGCTACTGTCCGGTAAAGTCGATACGCTTTTCCGGCAACCAGGCTAATGTTATAAGCGACGAATGTATACTGTGCGGCGAATGCTATGTGATATGCCCGCAAAGCGCCAAGCAGATAGTTGACGAAACGGAGATCGCGGCAGTGCTGCTGCACGATACCACGCCCGTATACGCAAGCCTTGCGCCGTCATTTGCGGCCTATTTTGAAGGCGTAGGCATAGAATCCATGCGCGAAGGCTTAAAAAAGCTCGGCTTTGCCGATGCTGAGGAGACGGCCATAGGCGCAACCTTTGTCAAGCGCGAATATGAGCGCATTGCAAACGAAGCGACTATGGACGTTGTTATAACCTCCTGCTGCTCAACTGTAAACACGCTTGTTGAAAAATACTATCCTCAGCTCACGGGCTGCCTTGCACCGGTCATGACGCCTATGCAGGCCCATTGTCAGGACTTGAGAAGAAGGTATCCTGGAGCTAAGACGATATTCATTGGGCCTTGCCTTTCCAAAAAGGACGAGGCTGCAAGGGTAGGCGTGGACGCGGCGCTTACGTTTGAAGAAATAGCGAGCATGCTCAGCAAAAAGGGAATAGAGCTTGAAAAGAAGCGCGATAACGACCATAACAGCAGGGCGAGGCTGTTCCCCACCTCCGGCGGCGTGCTTAATACGATGACCAACAAGAATCCCGCCTATGATTATTACTGCATAGACGGATTGGACAACGTTATTCCCGCGCTTGACGATATTCAAAGGGGCGGCATATCGCATTGCTTTATAGAGATGTCAGCTTGCGCCGGCAGCTGCGTGCGCGGGCCTATAATGCGCAAGCAGCACCCCTCCCCCGTGCGCGATTATCAGCGGGTGGCAACATATGCGGGCGAGGAGGATTTTGACATTGCCCAGCCGGAAAGCAGCCTGCTTGCAAACGAATATCACTGCACGCTTCTGCACAAGGTCATGCCGAGCCAAAGCGAGCTTGAGGACATACTCAGGAAGATGGGCAAGATAACGCCCGATGACGAGCTTAACTGCGGCACCTGCGGCTACAATACATGCCGCGACAAGGCGGCGGCCATATATCAAGGCAAGGCCGAGATAAACATGTGCCTTCCCTACCTTATGGAAAGGTCGGAAAGGTTTACCGACAACATTTTGGATAACACTCCAAACGGCATAATAGTCGTTAACGATTCATACGAGATACAGCAGCTCAACAGGGCAGCCATGCGCATGCTGCATGTACATTCGCGTTCCGACGTTATGGGCGAACCGTTGATAAGGCTGATGGATCCCATTGACTTTATAAACGCCAGCCAGTACGGCAAGCGCATAGTCAACAAGAGGGATTATTACGCCGAATTTGACATATACCTTGAGCTGACTATAGTAACCGACAAAAAGTCAGGAAATATGATAGGCATATTCAGGGACGTTACTGATGAGGAAAGCGAGCGCAAGAGCAAGGAAACGCTGAGCAGGCAGACCATTGAAACTGCGGACAAGGTAGTAGACAAGCAGATGCGCATAGTGCAGGAGATAGCTTCCCTGCTTGGCGAAACGGCTGCGGAGACAAAGATAGCCCTTACTAAGCTTAAGGAGTCGATTGCAAATGAAGACGAGTAACAACCTCTGCGCGGATATAGGCTACCTTAGCATAAACCACGCAGGGGAACAGCTTTGCGGCGATCATGTGGAAATAGTTGAGCCTGAGGACGGCGATTCGACCATAGTCGTTCTTGCGGACGGGCTTGGCAGCGGCGTTAAGGCGAGCATACTTTCCACGCTTACGTCAAAGATACTCTCTACCATGCTTGCTGCCGGCTTAAGGCTTGAGGACGCTGTTGAAACGCTTGTTGAGACGCTCCCCGTATGCTCCGTAAGAAAGGTCGCGTATTCAACGTTTACAATAGTACGCATTACCAACAACCGCAGGGTCGAGATAATACAATATGACAACCCGAAGGTTATAATGCTCAGGGACGGAAAGAACGTAGATATCCCATTCCACGAAAGCTACATCGGCAACAAAAAGATAATCAAGGCCGAGGTGGATGTTGAGGAGCATGATGCGTTTTTAGCGTTTTCAGACGGCGTTGAGCATGCAGGCGTCGGCCTGAGCTACAACTTTGGCTGGAAAAGAGAGGATATAATAGACTTCCTTACAGCGTTTTGGGACGTTGGGTATACCGCAAAGACGCTTTCGACCATTCTTATTGGCGAGACCAACAGGCTTTATGAAGGCAAGCCAGGCGATGACGCAACGGTATGCACGATAAGGATACGCAAAAGGGAGCCGGTCAGCCTTATAATCGGGCCGCCTTCAAACAGGGACGACTGCAACAAGATGATGTCTCTCTTCTTTGCAAAGGAGGGCAAGCACATTGTTTGCGGCGGCACCACAAGCACCATAGCGGCCGAGTATCTAAGGAAGCCATTAAGGCCCCAGCTCGACTTTTACGATCCTGACATACCGCCTACGGCGGAAATAGAAGGCGTTGACATTGTTACGGAAGGAGTTATAACAATAAACAGGGTGCTTGAGTACGCGCTCAACTACCTTGCCGACAATACCTCCTTTGAAAAATGGAGCTATAAGAAGGACGGGGCGAGCCGCATAGCGCGAATGTTGTTTGAGGACGCGACGGATATAAACTTCTTCGTAGGCAAGGCCGTTAATCCGGCCCACCAGAACAGCAATTTGCCTATCAATTTCACAATAAAGATGCAGCTTGTTAAAGAGCTTGCAGAATGTCTTGAAAAGATGGGCAAAAAGATAAAAGTCAGTTATTTTTAAGCTTATGCTTATCAATAAAATGCCAGTTTAATCATTCAGGAGGAACGACAAGCAATGCAAACCCCATTCGACTTCACTGTGGTAGATTCTATAATTGACGGCCATGGTGCAGAGCCAAGCGCAGTTATTGCCATATTGCAGGCAATACAGGAGCATTATCATTATCTGCCGCGCGAGGTATTCTCTCATCTTTCAAAGCGGCTCAATGTTCCCTGCGCCAGCATTTACTCGGTAGCCACATTCTATGAGAACTTTTCCCTTGAGCCCAAGGGAAAGTATGTCATAAAATGCTGCGATGGCACCGCATGCCATGTACGCGGCTCTACCCCAATACTTGAAAGGCTGAGGAATGAGCTTGGACTTTCCGAGCAGAAGGTGACCACGGACGATCTGCTCTTTACTGTTGAAACTGTATCCTGCCTTGGCGCATGCGGCCTTGCGCCGGTAATAACCGTAAATGAGAAGGTACACCCCGCCATGACGCCGGACAAGGCTTCGGAGCTTATAAAGCAGCTGAAGGAGGAAAACTGACATGCTTACATGCCGAGAGGATATTATAAAAGAGCGCAAGGCTTATGCCGAAAGCTTTGCCAGCCAAAAGCGCAAAATACTTGTCTGCGCCGGCACGGGCTGCATAGCGGGCGGTTCGCTCGATATACATGCCGAGTTAAAAAGGCTCATGGCCGAAAACGGCCTGCCCTGCACCGTTGAGCTTTCAGACGACCCGCACGAGCATGAGGAATCCATAGGACTTAAAAAGAGCGGCTGCCACGGCTTTTGCGAGATGGGTCCGCTTGTGCGCATAGAGCCCGAAGGCTGGCTGTATACCAAGGTAAAGGTCGGCGACTGCAAGGAGATAATAGAGCGTACCATAATGAAGGGCGAGCATATTGAGCGCCTTGCCTACCAAAAGGGCGGCGTGGTGCGCAAGAAGCAGGACGATATACCCTTCTATAAGAAGCAGACCCGCCTTGTGCTGAAGCATTGCGGCCACATCGACGCCACTTCAATAAAAGAATACATTGCCGTGGGCGGCTATACTGCGTTTGAAAAGGCGCTGTTCGATATGTCTCCCGAAGGCATAGTAAAAACCATATCTGATTCCAATCTCCGCGGACGCGGCGGTGGCGGCTTCCCCACCGGCAAAAAATGGGGCCAGGTCGCAAGGCAGAAATCCCCCGTCAAGTACATCGTATGTAACGGCGACGAGGGCGACCCGGGCGCGTTCATGGATCGCTCCATAATGGAGGGCGACCCGCACAGGATGCTTGAGGGCATGATGATAGCCGGCCGTGCCTGCGGCGCTAAGGAGGGCTATATATATGTGCGCGCAGAGTATCCCATGGCCGTTGAAAGGCTCAGGAACGCCATAGCCCAAGCTGAAGAGATGGGCCTGCTTGGCGATAACATACTCGGCAGCGGCTTTGATTTCCGTATACACATCAACAAGGGCGCGGGCGCCTTTGTGTGCGGCGAGGGCAGCGCGCTTACGGCATCAATAGAAGGAAAGCGCGGCTTCCCGCGTGTAAAGCCACCGCGCACCGTTGAGCACGGCCTGTTTAACGAGCCCACCGTTTTGAACAACGTTGAAACGTTTGCCAACGTTCCGCTCATCATAATGAACGGCGCGGACTGGTATAAGTCCATCGGCCCCGAAAACAGCCCAGGCACAAAGGCATTTGCCCTTACCGGCAACATAGAGAACACCGGCCTTATAGAAGTTCCCATGGGAACCACGCTTGAGGAGGTAATATACGGCGTAGGCGGCGGCATGAGGGGCGGAGCCGAGTTCAAGGCCGTGCAGATAGGCGGACCTTCCGGCGCATGCCTTACAAAGGATCATCTAAACATACCCCTTGATTTCGACTCGCTCAAGAAGATAGGCGCAATGGTCGGCTCCGGCGGACTTGTCGTTATGGACAGCAAGACCTGCATGGTAGAGGTCGCGCGCTTTTTCATGAGCTTTACGCAGAACGAATCCTGCGGCAAGTGCGTACCCTGCCGCGAAGGCACGAAGCGCATGCTTGAAGTGCTTGAGCGCATAGTTGCTGGCAACGGCGAGGACGGAGACATAGAGCTGCTCGAGGACCTTGCGGACACCATATCCGCCGCGGCCCTGTGCGGACTCGGCAAGACCGCGCCCAACCCCGTAATGAGCACCATACAGTACTTCCGCAATGAATACGAGGCGCACATTTACGACAAACGCTGCCCCGCCGGCGCATGCTCCAAGCTCAAGCGCATATATATCGACCCCGAGCTTTGCAAGGGCTGTTCCCGCTGCGCTAAAGGCTGCCCTGTCGGCGCGATATCCGGCCAGGTCAAGACCCCGTTCGTCATCGACGAAAAGAAGTGCATAAAATGCGGCGCGTGCGTATCTACCTGCGCGTTCCACGCTATCAAGGAGGACTGAGCAAATGGAAAACAAGGAATATATGCTCATAGACGGCAACCCCATAGAGATTAACGGCGAAAAGAACCTGCTTGAGCTTATACGCAAGGCCGGCATAGAGATGCCTACCTTCTGCTATCACTCTGAGCTTTCCGTTTACGGCGCATGCCGCATGTGCATGGTTGAAAACAGCCACGGCGGTATGGAAGCCGCCTGCTCCACCGTACCCAAAGCCGGCATGGAGATATACACCAACACCGAAAGGCTGCACAAGCACCGCAAGATGATACTTGAGCTGCTGCTTGCCAACCATTGCCGCGACTGCACGACCTGCCAGAAAAACGGCAAGTGCAGGCTGCAGGAGCTTGCCTCCCTGTTCGGCATAGACAGCATACGCTTCAAAAACCTTAAGCCCGAGCCCAAGCTCGATACCTCAAGCGTGTGCATAGTGAGGGATACGCACAAGTGCATACTGTGCGGCGACTGCGTGCGCATGTGCAACGAGATACAGAACGTTGGCGCAATAGACTTTGCAAACCGCGGCTCCAAGATGATAATTGCCACCGCGTTTGACGAGCCCATAGCCAACTCCCCCTGCGTAGGCTGCGGACAGTGCGCCGCCGTATGCCCCACAGGCGCTATAGTCATAAGGAAGGATACCGGAAGGGTATGGCGCGAGCTTAACGACAAGTCCACAAAGGTCGTGGCTCAGGTCGCCCCCGCAGTTCGCGTTGCAGTAGCCAAGGAATTTGGCCTGCCAGAGAACGAGAACTCGATGGGCCGCATAACCAGCGCGCTCAGGCGCCTTGGCTTTGACGAGGTATACGATACCGCCACCGGCGCCGACCTTACCGTGCTTGAGGAAGCAAACGAGTTCATCTCAAGGATAGAAGAGGGCGGTACCCTGCCGCTGTTCACAAGCTGCTGCCCCGCGTGGATACAGTATTGTGAAAAGAACCACCCCGAGCTTATGCAGAATGTCTCCACCTGCAAATCGCCCATGCAGATGTTCTCCTCCGTCATAAAGGCGCATTACGCCTCCTCCTCAAGAAGGGTCGTATCCGTTGCCGTGATGCCCTGCACAGCCAAAAAATTTGAGTGTGCGAGGGACGAATTCAAGCATGACGGTATTCCTGATACCGACTATGTCATAACAACGCAGGAGCTTATACAGATGATACACAAGGCCGGCCTCGTATTTGACGAGCTTGAGCCCGAAGCGGTTGACTCCGCCTTCAGCACCTGCACAGGCGCAGGCGTTATATTCGGCGTTACCGGCGGCGTTACCGAGGCTGTGTTGAGGCGCATTTCTACCGATAAGAGCGCGCAGGCGCTCAGGTCCATCGCCTTCAACGAAGTACGCGGCATGAAGGGCGTTAAGGAAACCACCGTTCCCTTTGGTGATAAGGAGGTGCGCATAGCCATAGTAAGCGGCCTTAAGAACGCCGAAAACATAATAAAGGCCATAGAAAACGGCGAGCATTACGACTTTGTTGAGGTCATGGCATGCCCCGGCGGCTGCGTAGCCGGCGGCGGTCAGCCCTTCGGTACGCTTGCCACAAAGATGAACCGCGGCAAGGCGCTCTACAGCGCGGACAAGATGCTGAGCATAAAGCGCAGCGAAGAGAACCCGCTCATGCTCAACCTTTACAACGGCGTGCTTAAGGGACGCGTTCATGAGCTGCTGCATGTGCATTACAGCAAGAGAGGCGAATGAGTTATGCTTGAGATAAAGGTTTGTATAGGTACCTCCTGTCACCTTCGCGGCTCCTACAATGTGATGGTATGCTTCCAGCAGCTTATTGAGCAGTACGGCCTGCACGACAAGATAAACCTTGCCGGCCAGTTCTGCACGGGCAACTGCCAGGACGGTGTGTGCGTCGATATCGGCGGCGCCGTGTATTCCGTTACGCCGGAAACCGCAAGGGCGTTTTTCAAGAATACTATATTGCCTGCTGCAAACGCAATGTAACGTCAATAAGCAAATACTGAACAAGGTCAAATAGGGACGGCCGAAGCCGTCCCTGTTACGGAGTGTCGAAAAAGTGGCAGAGCGCCACTTTTTCGAGTTTCACGGGTTTTGCCTCTCGCTCACGCTCCCGGGCGGCAAAACCCGCAAGGTACGAAAACCTGAAGGGTTTCATCCGTTCTGACGTGCACACCGTCAGAGCCGGAATTAGCTGAGCCCTCCGCATCTTAGAATAGCCGCATGGCGGTTGCTCCCCCATGCTTCTTCTTCGCCGGGCTTCCTCCTCGCTGCATCGCCCGCAGGAGGCGCTTCGGCTCCGGCCCTCCCTATTATTATAAGCTTATCAGTCCTATTGCTTATGGAATGGGTATTAGATTTCGCTTAGATATAAGTTTTGCTTATCCATTTCCCGTCAATTCATATCGATAAAAATACATCGTTATATGTTTATCATATTCCATTTTGGTTTGATATGCGTTATAATAATGGCATCAAAGATGACTTTAAGTCAGGAAAGGAAGTTAACTTATGGCACGTTTTACTTTGCCCCGCGATCTTTATCATGGAAAAGGCTCTCTTGAGGCGCTTAAGACATTTGAGGGCAAGCGCGCAATGATATGCGTTGGCGGCGGCAGCATGAAGAAGTTTGGTTTCCTTGATAAGGCTGTCGGATATCTTAAGGAAGCCGGCATGGAGGTCGAGCTGTTTGAAGGCATAGAGCCAGATCCCTCCGTTGAAACCGTTATGCGCGGCGCTGAGGCGATGCAGAAGTTCCAGCCTGATTGGATAATAGCTATGGGCGGCGGTTCCCCTATAGATGCCGCCAAGGCCATGTGGATAAAGTATGAATACCCCGAGGTAACGTTTGAAGATATGTGCAAGGTGTTCGGCCTGCCCAAGCTGAGGAAAAAGGCCCGCTTCTGCGCCATATCCTCCACCTCCGGCACCGCTACCGAGGTTACCGCCTTCTCCATAATCACCGATTATGCAAAGGGCATCAAATACCCGATAGCCGATTTTGAGATAACTCCTGATGTGGCCATAGTCGATCCTGATCTGGCTGAGACTATGCCCAAGAAGCTGGTCGCCCACACCGGTATGGACGCTATAACCCATGCCATAGAAGCTTATGTTTCCACCGCGCACTGCGACTACACCGATCCGCTTGCCATATTCGCCATAAAGATGATACAGCGCGACCTTGTGGATTCCTACAATGGCGACATGGCCAAGCGCGACACCATGCACAACGCACAGTGCCTTGCCGGTATGGCATTTTCCAACGCCCTGCTCGGCATAGTGCACTCCATGGCGCACAAGACCGGCGCCGCCTTTGCCGATTACGGCGCGCACATAATACACGGCGCTGCCAACGCCATGTATCTGCCCAAGGTAATAGCCTTTAACGCCAAGAATCCCGAAGCCAAGAAGCGTTATGGCGTTATAGCCGACTATATGAACCTTGGCGGCAATAACGACGATGAAAAGGTCGCCCTGCTTATCAAGTATCTGCGCGGCATGAACGATGCGCTCAACATCCCGCACTGCATAAAGAACTACGGTCCGGACAGCTATCCCACAGAGCAGGGCTTTGTGCCTGAGAATGTATTCCTTGAGAGGCTGCCCGAAATCGCCAAGAACGCTATCGGCGACGCCTGCACAGGCTCCAACCCGCGCATACCCACCCAGGAGGAGATGGAAAAGCTGCTCAAGTGCTGCTACTACGATACAGAGGTTGACTTCTAAGCATAGAACATGCTTAGCTTAGAAAAGCAAATTTCAACAGCATATAAATCATACTCTGTGGGGACGGTCAAAAGACCGTCCCCGCAGCCTGTCGATAAACCCCGGGGTTGTTAAGGGGCTGCTGCCCCCCAAGCTAATTCCGGCTCTGACGACATGTGCGTCAGAACGGATGAAAACCCAGAGGTTTTCGTACTTTGCAGGTTTTGCCGCCCGGGAGCTAATGCGAGAGGCAAAGCCTGCGAAAACTCGAAAAAGTGGCGCTCAGCCACTTTTTCGACACTCTGACAGCCGCTATAATGCGGCTGCTTCGCAGATGTATAAGCTTTTTACTTGCTCAGGTATTCGTCGATGGCCTTGGCGGCGGTCTTTCCGGCGCCCATTGCGGATATAACGGTAGCTGCGCCGGTAACGGCGTCACCGCCGGCATACACGCCGTCCCTGCTGGTCTTACCGGTGGCCTCTTCAACAATAATGCCGCCCTTGCGGTTAACATCAAGGCCCTTTGTGGTGGACTTGATCAGCGGGTTGGGCGAGGTGCCAAGCGCCATTATAACGCAGTCAACATCAATGTCATACTCGCTGCCCTCAACGGGGATGGGACGCCTGCGGCCGGAAGCATCAGGCTCGCCAAGCGCCATCTTCTGGCAATTCATGGCGCATACGTTCCCATTTTCGTCCCCTTTTATGGAAATAGGAGAAGTGAGCAGGCAGAATTCTATGCCCTCCTCCTTGGCGTGCTCTACCTCCTCACGCCTGGCAGGCAGCTCGCTTTCGCTGCGGCGGTAAACTATCTTAACCTCAGCGCCAAGCCTTCTTGCGCAGCGCGCCGCGTCCATAGCTACGTTGCCGCCGCCGACTACCGCCACGCTCCTGCCGTGCAGTATAGGAGTGTCGCTGTTCTCACGATAAGCCTTCATAAGATTTATTCGGGTAAGGAACTCGTTAGCGGAGTACACGCCCTTAAGATTCTCGCCAGGAATGTTCATGAACATCGGCAGTCCGGCTCCGGAGCCAATAAACACGGCCTCATAGCCCATATCGAACAGCTCGTCTATGGTGAGGGTCTTGCCTATTACCATGTTAGTCTCAACATCAACGCCCATGGCGATAAGGTTATCTATCTCCTTCTGCACTATGGCCTTGGGAAGACGGAATTCAGGTATGCCATACACAAGCACGCCGCCTGCGGTATGTAGCGCCTCAAAAACGCTGACCTTATAGCCTTTGCGCGCAAGATCGCCCGCGCAGGTAAGGCCGGAAGGGCCGCTGCCTACTATGGCGACCTTATGGCCGTTTGACTCGGCAGGCGCTGCGGGGGCGCCGGCATGCGCGTTGTGCCAGTCCGCAACAAAGCGCTCCAGACGGCCTATACCGACGGGCTCGCCCTTTATGCCGCGCACGCACTTTGACTCACACTGAGTCTCCTGCGGGCAAACGCGGCCGCATACCGCAGGCAGGCTTGAATCGCGGCTTATCGCCTGATAGGCGCCTTCAAAATCAAGCTCGCGGATCTTGGCGATGAATTCGGGAATATGTATATTTACCGGACAGCCGGCTACGCAGGGCATATTCTTGCAGTTAAGGCAGCGGGCAGCCTCGTCAAGCGCCATCTCCTCGGTATAGCCGAGCGCAACCTCGTTAAAATTATGGTTGCGATCGTCCGGCTCCTGTGAGGGCATGGGGTTCTTTTTAGGGTTCATGTTAGGCATTTTATTTTACCTCCTGCTTAAAGAGATTGCATACGCGCTCATGAGCTTCACGCTCAAAAGGCTTATAGGTTGCGCCGCGCGACATGGCCTCGTCAAAATCGACCTCATAGCCGTTAAAGTCAGGGCCGTCAACACAAGCAAACTTCGTGATGTTTTCGCCGTCGCGATGCAGCGTAAGCCTGCAACCGCCGCACATGCCGGTACCGTCTATCATTATCGGGTTCATGGACACCGTACAGGGTATTCCGGTGGGCTGGGTAGCCTTTACCACAAATTTCATCATTATCAATGGCCCGATGGTTATGACCTCATCAAACCTTTCACCCTCGGCAAACATCTCGTTAAGCGGAACGCATACGTTGCCATGACGGCCGTAAGAGCCATCGTCCGTCATAAGGAACAGCCTGTCCGACGTCTTGCGGAACTCATCCTCAAGTATAACTATATCCTTTGAGCGGAAGCCTATTATTGAGGTGACGTTGCAGCCCATCTCATGCAGCTTCTCAGCTATGGGCAGGGCTATCGCGCAGCCCACGCCGCCGCCCACTATGCAGACCTTCTTAAGCCCGTCAAGCTTTGTGGGAGTACCGAGCGGACCTACAAAGTCGTGTATACTGTCACCCGCGTTAAGATGGTTAAGCTTTTCCGTAGTTGCGCCGACTATTTGGAATATTATCCTTACGGTGCCTTTTTCGCGGTCATAACCAGCAACGGTAAGCGGTATACGCTCTCCGTCTGCGTCAACGCGCAGTATGATAAACTGCCCGGCTTCAGCCTTGGCGGCTACATACGGAGCCTGAATGTCCATAAGAGTAACCGTCGGGTTCAGGTTTTGCTTGTTAACGATCTTGTACATTATCGCGTTTTCTCCTTTTTTATTGTGCGTACAAAAATACTTTTCTACGCAGAAGCCCTTATTATAGATAATAACGCACGGCATCACTAAAATCAAGCTTTATGTGTATATCATTACGGATATCATGCTGCCAAAAAACGGCTTATTTTGGTATAAGTAAAGGGCGGTATGAACCGCCCTCAGCCTGTCGATAAACCCCGGGGTTGTTAAGGGGCGGCTGCCCCTTAAGCTTTAT